>OFLY01000001.1_pt1 | contig 273635 bp, 253 predicted proteins | sample 1541161 | NCBI WGS metagenome assembly OFLY01 (sample SAMN04209247, study PRJEB22552) | human gut metagenome | biome: gut; material: feces | host: Homo sapiens | place: USA: Oklahoma | reverse complement strand
ACTCCACGGACAGGCTTTTTTCTACCCTTCCGTGTCTACTTTTATAATAGCATCACCCATAACCCGATACTTACGGCGAGGGCTTTATCGATTTTCCGAATATAGGAATACGGCAGTCTGCCTAATCGGGCTTGCAGACGCTGCTTATCCAAAACACGTATTTGCTCAAGCAGAACGACGGAATCCGTGGTGAGATCGCCGAGCATGGGAATTTGTGCATGTGTAGGAAGTCCCGCCTTTTTATGTCTTCGGCTTGTAATCGGCGCCGCGATGACGGTGGGGATCTGAACGGCTACCGTCCCGTCACCTTCGATGAGTTGGTAGAAAATAACCGCAAATTTAAGGCCGAGCATGATGTGTAGAAGGCTGAAATAAGCTTCATCACTTTTATCTCGAAGCAAAAAGACTTACCGGTTTATAAAAAATTCCGTCGCAGTGGAAGCTGTGACGGAATTTTTTTAGTATGGATTTATAGATCGTAATTTTTTTTCAATTTCTTGAGGCTGCGGTGGATGCTGTTGCAAACGGCAGAAATCGTGCATCCTTCGGATTGGGAGATTTCCACATAGCTCATACAAAGAAAGTACCTTTTATAGATGCGCCGCTGCTGGGATGGGGTGAGCGTTCGGAATGCTTTTTGCAGCTTTCGGCGGCGCTCCTTTTGCTCCTGCAGGTCTTCGGGCACTTCGTCGTCGAACAAATCTCTTTCATTTTCCGCAGTCAGGGCGTAATCTAAAGAGTAGTATGCCTGATACCGGCATAAGCGGCGTTGATACGCCTTTTCTTCCAATATAGAGCAGCGCATCATCTCCTCGATTTCATCCAAAACTGAAATTACAGAGTCTTCGGTATATAGCTCCGGGTAATATTCCCGCAGATTGATCTCTTTCATGGAAAATCAGGAGCGCTTGTTTTTCGGTCGGATGATGCCGTACAGAAACACGGATATTAAGAGAATGAGCAGAGCAAAAAGCAGCCCTTCCGTAAGCCCGTTTCGGTATTCATTTGTCCATGTAGATCGGTGAACAGCCGTGTCGGGGTGCTCGGGCTTTGCTTCTGACGTTTTAGAAGAAGTGGAGAGCGTTTCGTCGGGGAAAATTCGATACCCGCGCACAAGCAGGCGGTGCGTATTCGTGCCGTATGGCGTACAGGTCAAAAGCGTTAGAAGGTCTTTGCCATCGATGATCTGAATGGCGTCGGTGTCATCGGGTGTTGTGACCGTGATTTTGTCTACCTCATACGTCAAAGTTTTATTCAGCACGTAAAGATAGACCAGATCGCCTTCTTTGACCTGATCCAGATCGGTGAACATTTTAGAATCTGCTCTGCCGGAGTGTGCGGCTAAAACGGCGTGCGTGCTTCTTCCGCCGACGGGCAGAGAAGAGCTCGGTAGGTGCCCTGCGCCCTTGCTGAGCTCGTTTTCCGTGCAGCCGTGATAGATCGGCAGGCGGATTTGAATGGATGGGATTTCCACATAGCCCATAATGCCGTCTTCGGTCGTGCAGAGCAATTCGCCGTAGTCCAGGCGTTCTTCTTCATCGGTCTCGCCGGTAAAAAGGGCATCGTTATAGATTTCGGCTTGCTTGAATGCGTCGGTCAGATCGGCATCCTCTATTTTTGCAAGCGCCTTTTCGTACTCGGTCAGGACAACGGATCGTTTTTGCTCGTTATACCAGTTCCCGAACGCCGGGTATGCGGCTGCCCCGATGCCGATGAGGAAAAGAACAAGAAAAAGAACGTGCAGCAAAATTCGCTTTTTGTGCATAAAAGTCTCCTTAATTAAACGGAGCCCGCCTGTAAGCTTCAACACAGGCGGGCTCGCTTGTTATGCTTTTTTAATCGTCAAACTTATCTTTTTTCTTGAAAACCAGAAGCAGAGCAACCGCCGCGGCACTGAGCACGGCGAGGGTCATGCCGCCGGCTGCAAGAAGTGTGGTGCCGGCATCGCCGGTTTTTGGCAGGCGATACCCGCGCGTGTTCATCACACGGATCGGCACAATGGCGGAAGCAGAACCGTTATCGTCGTTCATGTCTTTGGCATTGCCGTTTTCAAACGCTTCGGCAGTCAGTTCGCTCTTTCCGCAGGTGCCGCAGATCTTGCCGGACTCTTTCGCGCGGATTTCCATGGTGATGAAATTTCCGAGCAGCGTGTAATTTGCATCTGTGTTGATCTCCGTCACGCGGTAGATGTCGTCTTCAAGACCTTTTAAGAAAAGATGCCCGGAACTGCCGGGGGTCAAAACGGAAGCATCGTCTTCACTTTCGGCATGTCCACTGACGAGGTAATTGCCGTTATCATCGGAATTTGCGGTTACCCAATAGCCGTCGGTCGTGTTGTAGAGCTTGAACTGCACCTTGGAATAATCGCCGAGGTTATCCGAGAACAGCTTTAAGAGGTCTAATCCGTACACGTAGAAATGGCAGTCGTCCGTTAAATTGTTCGAATACGCCGTGTTGGTGCGCGACCACGTTAAGGTGACTTCGTTCGGGTTGCCGATGTCGCCGTATACCGGCGTATCGGAGACGGAAGCCGTGTACGTGATGCGCATGGTGCAGCCGGAGTAACCGCGGTATAAGCTTGTGTTTGGGTCATAAACCGCATCGCTGTTGTTGAGCTCTTCTAAGCCGGCGTCGGTCATTTTGATGCGCATGACGGATTCATCGCCCAAGGTGCTGTAAGAAACGGCAAATTTTCCGTCCTGCTCCGTCCAAACCGCCACGCGGCTTTCTTCGGTGCAGGATTTGTCGCTGAACCATTCCATGCGAACATCATTTTTACGGTACGAAAGCCCGGCGCTCAGTGTGTCCGTGTACGTGTACTCGGAGAAAGAGGTGGCGCGGGACGTGATCGACGGCAGCGTAGAGAGGATCTGGTACTCGATCACGTCCCCGATGGAGCCGGTGGCGGTGTGTGCATAGCCGTCTGTGATTGAATCCGTGCCGTTGTTTTTGCCGGTATCGGCTTTGGACTCGCGCAGCGTCTTTTCAAGTGTCGGCGCAGTGCGCTCGTTTTTGGGGTAAACGGTAACGTCGTAGTTCCAGTTCATACCGTCAATGCTCGTCATGGGCAGTGAAAGCAGGAACGGCGCCGTGGTGTTGGAAACCGTTTCGGGAACCTGCGTTTCTACAAACAGATATAATCCCTGCTCGAGTTCCGCGGCCGAGGTGTGCCCTGTGCCGTCCGCTTCCGGCATAGAAGTGCCGTTTTGGCGGATAAAAACTTCCAGTGCGTTTTTTGTTTGGCTTTCCGCTGTGTTCAGATGATCGGAAAGCGCATCAATCAAGGTATCCGAAGTGAAATACAGGTCGCCGCGGTCGGTTTTGTAGGCGTCTTCGGAAGTGAGATCAAGGCAATTCATAAGCGCGGTCGTTTTGTCGCCGCCCGGCAATTTATACAGCAGCATATTTTGATGTTCGCCGTCCTTTGTTTCGGCATGTACCGCAAGATCGGCGATTTTGGCATAGCTGAATACAACGCCTTCGATGGCGTACGGCATCAGGGTGTTTTCCACGTTTTCGTCGGCATAACCGGTTGAAATGTACGTGTTGTCCCCCAGAACACCGTCTGCGTGCGCGGAGGTGAAATCGTATTTATAAAGCGATACGGATGCTTTTCTGCCGGTGTCGATCACGGCCTGCGGAACAGAAGCCGCCGAAACCGACAGGATGCCGGAGAGTAAAACCAGTGCGGCGGAGAGAACCGCGCCGAGCTTTGTGAGTCGTTTTGTTTTCATAGCGTTGTCCTTTCAAAATTTTTCTTTCTGAATATACAGAAGACCGAATAAACCGATCACGGTAAAAATCGTACCGAGTGCGGCAGATTGCATCCCGTTTCCGCCCGCGGCGGGAAGCTCAAATTGATGCCCGTTGACGGCGGTGATCGTAATATCCCGCTGCGGGGTGCCGTTTACGTCCTGCGGCAAACTGCCTTCAAACAGCGGCTCGCCCAAAAGCTGAAAGCCGTCTTTAGTGCGCACTTCCGTGATGCGGTATAGGACGGTGACATTTTGATTTTTAACTTGCAGACCGTTAAACGTAACCTTGCCGTCCTCACCTGTTGTGAGCACACCGTCGGAAATCCCCTCGGACGTGCAGCTGCCGACAGAGATCGGATCCGTTTCTTTTCTGGCGCGGACAGGAGACCAGGCCGTACCGCCGTCTGTCGAATATTGCAGCAGAAAAGAAACATCATTTAAGGCAGTGCCGTCCGGTGTGATTTTTCGGACGGAAACAGAGCCGGCGCTCGGTGTGTTCTTGCGAGTGATTTGAATGATCTGCCGGTCTTTTTCAACAGTGAACGGATACACGGTGGGATCCAATTCATACCCCTGAGGCGCGGAGATTTCGCGGTAGTACCCGGAGCGCAGGTCGGATACGGAAATTCTGCCGTCTTTGCCGGTGGTTTCAGTCGCGATGACGTTTTTGTCGCTGTCCATGATCTCGAACACGGCGCCTGCAAGCGGTGTTTTGCCGTCTGCATCGACTTTACAGATTTCGAGAGTGCCGCGGATCAGCGTGTTTTCAAACTGGACGTTCACACTGCTTTTGGCGGTCAGCGTAATCGTCTGCGGTTTCGGTTGGCGGTAAGAAGACGGCGTGTTGATCTCGGTCACGGTGTACTGAATGAGCGTGCTCGTGCCTTCGCGAAAGACCGGCAGCTCGCTGATTTTAGCTGTACCGTTGTCGTCCGTTTTGACCGTTGCATTCCAGTTATCGGTATCTCTTGTGACTTTGAATGTGAAGCCGCTCTTCTTTCCGTCTTCGGAGGTCTTTTGAATGATCAGCTCACCGTAATTGACGCGTTCTGTTTGCAGGCGCAGATAGGCAGAAACGGTGGTTTGCCCGCCCGTAAAAGTCGCCATGCGCTGAATAGCGCTGTCTGCGCATTTCCAAACGGCAACCGCATTGGAGTTCCCGATGGAATAGCTTGCCGGATCGGCCACTACGCCATCCGTGAACTCCTTTTGCGTTGTGACGGTGAGTTTATCTCCGCTGCGGGAGAAATTCACACCGCTTAGAGAAAAATCAAAGTGGCTCAGCACGTGGTTGCTGTCTGTCACGGTGGCAGTGTAGGCGGAACCGTTCCACTTGAGCTGGATCGCCGCAGCCTTTTGCGGATCGGCATTTGCGAAGCTCGGAATTTTGCATCCGTTCAGCAGCGCGTCTTTCAGCTCTGCATAGTACGAGCGAAATGCCGTAGGATTATAGGCGTTTTTTGCCACAGTTTCCATTTCGGTATCTACGGTGCTGCTCCATGTCCAGTCGGTCGCGCTGTTTCGGACGATATAGTTTTTGCAGGCAGCCCAGACCAAAAGCTGCGTCACAGCCCATTTGGCGGTGTTTGCCTCGTAGTTGCCGACCTTACCGCCGCTTGGGTGAGTGTCACCCCAGCCGCTTTTGCTTAGACCGTTTGTTTCGGAAAAGCCCTGTGCGATGATCTGCCGAACGGTCTCCTGATTTGCAAAAGAGAGATCGGTCCAGCTGTAATCGATGTCGCCCCATTGCAGAAGCTCCTTATCCAAGCAATACGCCGGATAATAAACGGAATTTGTGACCATCGCCTTTGCGGGCAGCCCGCCCAATGTGCCGAAGACCGTGGTGGTTACGGAGGATTTCAGGGAGTAAAAATGCACTTTGGAGACACCGGCCTGCTGATTTGCCGCAGCGTAAGTGGCAACTTCCGAGTCTTCCAAGTAGAAATCCCGGTCGCTTAACGCGGCATCTTCCTGCTGGGTTTCTTCCGGCGGAGCTTCGGATTCCGGCATACCGGCTTCGTCTGCAAGCGCCGAGATCGACGCGGACCAGAGCAGCAGGCAGGCGGAAAGGAGCGCGCCGAGCCGCTTAGCGGTCGTTATCATTTGCATCACCTCTTGTTTTCTTTTTAATTAGGATATAATCCATACCCCTGCGCACCTGACAATAGGTGCAGATGTCTTTTACGACCTGCATCTCGTCTACTTTTCGGATGGTGTACTTCTCGGAAAGGTAGAAGTCGGCGGCGCAGATCGGGCAAAGGCAGAGGACTTCCGCTTCGCGGGATCCTCTGTCGTTCGGCGATTTGTTCATTCCATGTGTTTCACCTCGCTTATAATAAATTGCAGTTCAATTTGCCCCGCCTCTGAGCTGCCAAGAGGAATTCTCAGGCCCGAAGCCCGAGAATTGCCTATTCGGTTTTCAAGGTGCAGGAGGTCAAAATGACCTCTCACTTTTTACAAAGGAAAAATTTAACCATGTGTGCGCAGAAATTTCATTTTTCCATCAACTTTTTCAGCTTTTCGAGGATCTTAGCGGCTTTTCGGCTGATGTTGGACGGATGCACGCCGTATTTCTTGGCGAGTTCTTTGCGGGAAACATGCTGAAAGAAGTACATACGGATGAATTCGGCATCGTCCGGGTCGAGTAAACGAAGGCAGGAATACATCTTTTCAATCATGAGCCGGTCTTCGGTTTGCTGTTCAATGTCCGTGTTTTCATCGCGCAGCGGGATTTCCTCGGATTTAAGGTCTAAATTGCATAAAAAAAGAGCGCTATCTAATTTTCTTAGATAGCGCTCACGTTCCTTCTCTCGGTAGAAGGCTTTGTAGGCATCTTTTGGAACTTCCAACAGAACACCTTGTACCGGTATGAACCAGTGTGAAGCTTTGTAATTTTCAGTTGTGTTTCGTGTGCGGCAAAACTCCGCATATGTGATTTGTACATATCCAACGTCTGTTTTGATATAGACGCATTTAGGCTCGTTTGACAATAGAATAACCTCCGATCAATTTGAATTCGATTTCAAATTGATCGGAGGCGGGGCGCGGGGGTGAGAAAAAGTAAATCGGTGAATCTTCAGAAAGTATTTCACAGTTGATTTGAATCTTTTTTGGCTCAATATGTCTTATGAAGTTGGTTTTTTGTTTCTTCTAAATAGGCATGGAATTTGAAGAAGAGCAGGAATAACGATGCCAACGCCAACAGAAGCGGCACAGTTCCATATTTTTAGCATTAAAAGAATGAAATATATGCCTAAGAAAAAAAGCGAAAGCAAAATGGAGACCTTCTTGAAAAGTCTCTGCTCTGCTAAAGAGAGTTTTCGTTCGTCGGAATCAATAGGACTTAGAATAATAATAATGAATGTGGACATGACTGCTAGAATAGAGCAGAAAAGGAAAGACTTATGCATGAGAATGAGTTTTATGAATTCAATAGAAAGTGCCAAAAACAAACTTGAAACAAAAAAGCAGACACGAGATGATTTTAGATGAAAACCTCCGCTGAACTTTCTTATTAAGACGAAAGGCAAAATCATAAGAAGTGCTTCAAAGAACATATGCAAAAGTGCGCCGAGACAAATAGATACTGTAAGCGGTAACATCGAAAAGAAGAATGTGTATACGGCGTACTCATAAAGAGCAACATCATTATGTGAAATGGCTCCTACTTTCAGGAGCCATTTCGTGACAGATTTAGACAGGGAATGAAGCATGTTATCTGATTTTGCTAAAACGTTTTATCTCTTCTGGGGCCTTTTCTTGATGCATCATCATGGTGGAATTAGAGTTCGCACCGATAACTAACATCAAGGTGAAGAAAGAAGAGCATATCATAGCGACTTTTCTAAAAATGTTCTTTTTCATTAAAAACAACTCCGTTAAATAGAAATTTAGTAGATGTTGTCTACTATGTAAGTGATTATATCAAATTTTCAGAGGAAAAATCCACATAAATGCACCAATGACAATAAATGTGAAGAAATTGTCGAATATTGAAGAATTGAATACATATTATACAGGTTACATAGAAGAAATAATTTTATAAAGAATTTTTTCAAAACATAATCTATTAGATTATTTGTTCTAAATTAGCTTGTTAAATACAAGACCGCTATTTGATACCATAAGTTCGGTGATAGATTATGAATTTAAATATGAAGGAAATTGGGAAAAGAATATCTGACAGACGAAAGAAGTTAGGGATAAAGCAAAATATTTTGGCAGAAAAACTGGATATTTCAAACAATCATATGTCTGGAATTGAAAACGGAAAGGCAACTCCCAGTGTCGCGCTATTTGTGATGAACTTAATGTGACACCTGATTTTTTGCTGCTGGGGAGTATGCATTCAAATCGAGTTTCAAAGGATGCTTCTGACTTGTTGCAAAAGTGCTCAGATCAAGAAATAGAGATGATTATGCAACTTGTGCAACATTTTGTAGAGTTGAGAGAACAGAAAGTAGAAAGTGACAAAATCTCCAAGTCATGATATAATCAAATATCATGTAGGAGGAAGGTATGTAGCTTTGCGAATTCTTTTTTGTGATGATGATTCGAAAATTTTAGCTCAACTTCAGAAATACGTTTGCGAATATTTTGAAAAGGGAAAGCTGAAACGTCCGGAGATGAAAGTGTATGTAAGCGGCGAAGAACTACTCAAAGCAGAACAAAAGGCAGATATTGCGTTTTTGGATGTTGAAATGCCGGGACGAAGCGGAATTTATGTTGGGGCAGAATTAGTGAAAAGAAACCCTAGAACAAAAATCGTTATTGTGACGTCCTATCCGGATTATTTAGACGAAGCTATGCGCTTCCGTGTTTTTCGTTACCTTTCTAAACCAATTAATAAAAATCGACTTTTTGAGAATTTAAAGGATGCTATATATCAATATAATATCGAAAGTATTCGTATCCCGGTTGAAACAAAGGATGGAGTGGTAACACTTTCATCAGAGGATATTATTTGTTTGGAAGGACAAAAGAGGGTAACGAAAATTTGTACGGTAGACGGTGATTTGATTTCAGTGAAAGGAATCCAATCCTGGCAAGAAGAACTCAAAATTCCTAGCTTTTACGCTTCATATCGAAATTATATTATCAATATGAAGTATGTTGTATCCTTTAGTAAGGATTTGATCAAGTTAAAATACGCGAATAGAGAAATTAGCGCGTATCTGGCAAATCGCCGGTATTCTGAGTTTAAAAATAAATATCTTTTATATATGGAAGGAATGCAATGATGTGGGCATTAATTTGTTATGCGTTTGTTTTAACTTCAGAAGGTATTACGGCTTGGAGCTACTTTGAACAAGTATTTGAACGAAAAGGCAGCCGTAAAGTAGAAATATGGATGTTTATTTTAGGGTACTCGCTGTTATTTGCTTTGTCACAATGCTATAGTAATCTAAATCACACATCGGCGGCACATACGACGCCACCGGTAACAGGGGTTCTTCCTCTATGTACCCGGCTGCGCCGAGTACGTCGGAATAATCCTCCGTGGCGCAGCCTTTGATATACACCTGGCATTTCTGTTTGGTGCCATCAGTAGTAATATAAATTCGGTCAACAATCGAATGAACCAAAGTAAACAGAGCTTCAGGCTGTGCGCCCTTTGCAAACTCCTCAAAGGACAGCAGCCTTTTTTTCATGCCATTCAGTTCATGGATGAGATACTGATTTTCAGATTGTGTATCTTCCATTCGGCGCAGGGCAGCTTCGCGCTTTGCCAGCTCGTCCGTCAATTCCTTTATATCATCCTGGATAAAGCGTTTAAGGGCGTCGTCTGCTTCACGCAGATTTCGTACCTGTGCGGCAATATCCACATTTAAGCGTTCAATAGCCTTTTTGGTTTCCTGGTACTCTTTCTCGCTTTGATCGGTGCGGATCATACTGGCAACCCTGTTTTCCAAAAGCTGCCGGTAATAGTCGGAATGTTCTTCTTGCAGGCTGGAGAGTGAGTGGATAACAAATTCATCCAGCGTTACACCCTCAACCCCTTTGAAGGTACATTCCTTTGCCCGCACACCAGGGCAGGCGTACTTGAATCGAGGCTTGCCATTCGTCCAGCGATTAGATTCCGGCAGCACCCGCAGCCGTTTTCCGCAAATCGGACAATACATTAAGCCGGACAACAAAGCATTGGTTTTTCTATGAGGCCGGTTATACTTTTCGGCAATCTCATCCAGCATATTTTGTGTTTCCACCCATTTCCGGGAACTGGTAAATCCCTCATGGCGGCCCACGGAAACAATCCATTCACTAATGGGTTTCCTGGTAAGAAGTTGTGAGAACTTGGGATTGAAAAAGGTGGAATCCTCATCCTCAACTTTCATCTGGTCGGTCTTGTTATAAGCAGTAAGCCCATGCTGACCATCAAAGTCGGACGGTTCTCCAAACAGGTTCCCGTCATGCTCCAGAAAGTAGTTGTAGGAATATTCATCTGCCACACAGTAGATCGGATTCCGCAGTATCAGCCGGATGGTAGATGTGGTAAACTTCGCGCCATGCTTTGTCTCATATTTCTCACTGATGATGTTTGCCGTCTGCAAGAGAGAACGAGTTTCCCAGAAGGTGCCGTAGATTTCCAGCACAATCTCTTTTTCTTCCTGCACAGGGACGAGAAAGCTGATGGCACTCTTGTTTTTTCCACTTCCCGTTGTCACACGCTGGGAAGAAAAGCCGGTCGGTGTTTTGCCGCCCAGCCAGCGCCCATCTTTCGCCAGCTCCATCAAGTTATCCTGGATACGTTCCGTTAGAATATCGCGTTCAAATTCTGCGATAATGGCCAGCACCTGGATGATGATTTTGGATGTGCTGATCCGCGTATTGATGTTGTTGGAGCAGACCAAAAGCGTCACATCGTGACGTTCAAAATATTCCAGAAGCCGCATGAGGTCGGAAGTTTTCCGGCTGATTCGGTCTAATTTGTAACAGGCCACAGCCTTGATTTTCCCCATCTCAATATCTCGAAGAAGTCTCTGAAAATCCGGACGGTCGGAATAGTAGCCGCTCAAGCCTTTGTCCTCATACCGGGCAAATTCGTAATCTTCCGGTAGGGAAAGCTGATTGATCGCATAGTCGGCGCTTTGCTTAAACTGAACGCCAATGCTGTCCCCCTTATTCGTAATACGGGACTTTCTCGCATATATGGCCACCAATCTATCATCGATTCCCGTCTGGATTCTTGCCTTGCGTTTCATATTCAAATATCCTCCTTTCCGGGGACGGTAAGAAAACCACCCTTTCTCCATTATTATAGGAACATCCTCATTTTTGCTCAAAGGTGCGATGATCCTCTTTCAGTGTGGAAAGCAACGCTTTTAATTCTTCCGCGTTCAAATCCCGCAATTCACGGGTTAAAAACTCGGCGCGTTTTTCAGCGAACTGGCGCAGGGATTGCTCGCTGTCTTTCCCGGTATGAAATACGATCTCCATGTGCTGTACCCCGGTCATTGACGGCGCTTTACAACCTCATAGTCAAAGCCGGGCCGCTGGCCGCAGTAGGTGCAGATGTCCTTTTCCACCCGTTCGGGGTGAACCCTGCGCAAATAATAAGAGCCTGTGCCGTAGAAGTTATTGGCACAGGCCGGGCAAAGGCACATGATTAAGTTTTCGGGAACTTCCTCGATCAGCCCCACGCTGACCGCCAGGGCGTGGTTGATTTTGCGGATATGCTTTTCCTCCAGATGTCCGATGTACGCGCCCAGCCGTTTCTTATCAATAGTGCGGAGCTGTTCCAAAAGAACGAGAGAAGGCAGTTCCAGCCCGTTTTCCGCCTGGAGAAGATAGTGGGTGGGCAGCTTGGCCTTGGCGTCCACTTTGCTGGAAATGGCCGCCACAATGACGGTGGGGCTGTATTTGTTCCCCGTGTTGTTCTGAAGAATAAGGACGGGGCGATAACCTTCCTGCTCGGAGCCGATTCCCCGGCCCAGATCGGCATAGTACATATCGCCGCGCAGATATGTACTGTTCATGTCTTATGACCTCCCTTTGAAAAATTAGGCGGCATGGGCCGCCTATGTAGAGGCCGCACAGCAGAACAGAATGAAGGCCGGGGAGAGATAAAACCATTCTCCTGTTTTCATTGGCCCGTCCTGCTGTACGGCCAGTATTTCAAAGGTGCTCCTATTTGTCCTCGACGCCCCGAAGCACCGGGTGGGAAGTCATCAAACGGCTGGCGGCTTGCCAGCTCCACGGGGAATCTCACCCCTCGCGTGGTTCTCACGCAACCGCCCCCATTGCCTGCGACGGATCACGGCAAAATAGAGCCGCTTCAACGCTCGGACGTTAGGCTGGACGGGAGTATCATTGTCCCCGCTGCCGGTCATGGCCGTACCGGGAGCCATCCGGTACTGACAGCCTGCTGTTTCTCGCTCCTTGCCGGGAAGAACAAACCAAAGACCTGCATTTTCTTTTTCGGTGGTGTCTCGTTGTTTTCTTCCGGCAGATCGCCGCGCAGCAGCCGCCTGGGCTTTGGCTTTCGCCAAAGCAGCGGGAATGTGCCTGATGAATGGGTATGCAGTTTTCAAAGTTCCGGGAGAGATAAAAAAGACCTCTCACTCTATTTGCCGTTGAGTGAGAGGTCTAACAACCCTATTTACTCAAAAAAGTTTTTCAGCTTTTTGAGTATCCGGTTTTTCCGCTTGTGGACGGCCTGTTGAGAAATGCCCAGGGCCTTTGCCACTTCGCTCTCTGTTTTTTCGTCAAAGAACAGGACACAAATGAAATCCCGTTCTTCTTTGGTAAGCTGCATAAGCGCGGTATGTAGCTTGTCCAGCGCAAGTTTTCGGATCACTACATCCTCCACGCTCTCCGCAGCAGCGGCAAACTGGCGGGCATTTTCTTCCATGAGCCTGTCCAGGGAATCCTCCCGGCTGGGGAGAACCTGTTTGATTTCGCCGTTGCTGCCGTAAACCGGGCGCTCGCTTTTCAGATCCGCCTCAAAGTAGCGCATTTTCCGGTCGCCCCGCATATAAGCGGTATATACCTCGTCCGTGACCTCGACAAATTGGCCGCGAACCCATATTTTCTTTTTACCAGCGTCCACGCTGTGTACCTCCGTTTCGTCTGAATTTCGGGAAGAAATCCAGACGGACGGCGGCCCCCTGCAACGCGGCTGGCTTGTCCTAACGGGAAATAACAGAAATCTGCATTTCCCGACATAGAAAAAGCGCGCACACCTTCTGGTGTACGCGCTCGGCTGTTGGCTTTTGGCGGATGATGGGTAAGGCCCAGGGAAAAAGAAAAAGCCTGTCGAACAAAAAAATACCGCAATCCCCTTGAGGAGTGCGGTATGTACGGAAAATATTTTTTGTTCGTCAGTTGGCGGACAACCGCCAGGTTCCTTTCTTTTTGGCTCCATGCTATCCCCTTATGGGGACAAGCTGACAGAGATCACCACCTTTCCCCAAACTAAAATGTTAATAGGGGTAGTATAATAGGTGAAATGCAAATAAAATGAGCAAGAAACGCAAATGGAACACAATTCAGTCGCAAGTTCAGACAATATGCGGCGGGAAAATCTCATAAAAAATCGGCATTTGCAAGGTTTTGGCGAGTTGGAGTGAAAACAGACAGGAAAAAGCAGCAGCCTAAACTGTTAGACTGCTGCCTTATACTAAGAATGAACCTCGAAGCGATACCCCACATCCCGGATACAGGAAATCACAAACGGCGGTTTGGGATATATGGCATATAATTTCTGCCGCATACTGCGGACATGGCTGCCCACCGCGATATGTTCGTTGCCAAAGGGTTCTTCCTTCCAGACTTTTTCATACATCTGCCCATAAGTAAGTACCCGCCCTTTATTGGTCACTAACAGGCAGAGCAGGGCAAACTCCTTGGTATTCAGCTCAATTTCCTGCTGGCCGTGATAGATTTTTCGGCGGTCTGGGTAGATTTGCAGGCCGGGAAGTGACAGGATCGGCTCCGGGCCGATTTCCCATGTTTTCAATTCTGGATGAAGCTGTAAAAAGGCAAGAAAATCTTCAAATGTCCTTTCGTCCTTATCCTCCAGTTCCATAATCACGACTCGTCCGATGGTATCACCTCCCGGCTGCCTGAGAAGGCCGCTTCTTTTAACTTCTGAAAGCTTTGTTCACTGATGACGTGTTCCAGCCTGCAAGCGTCCTGCGCCGCAATATCCTTGGGGACACCAGCTTCGATGAGCTGCCTGGTGAAAAATTGGTGTTTCTCATAAATCTGTGTAGCGATTTGCAAGCCTGAATCTGTGAGGGAGAGTGTGCCATCGGTATTTTTGATAATATGCCCGAATTTGGACAATTCCTTGACAGCCCGGCTCACAGAAGGCTTTGTAACCCCTAAATGTACAGCTATATCAACACCCCGAACGCTACCGCGCTTTTGATGAAGGATAAGCACAGCTTCAAGATAATCCTCCATAGATGATGTCAAGGCCAATGGCGCACCTCCTTTTTGAATCATTATGCCAATTTCAAAGATTCCTGCCTATCCATCACAATATTGTATCCTCATTTACATCATCCGATATGCCAAAAAACAGTCATTCGTTATATGCAGGAACAATGGTATGAGACAGGTGGAACTTAAAAAACATGATATTTATTTAAGGTGAATTGCCGCAACATCTACATGGTTGGGAATGCTATTAAAGGTATAGGACTCAATCACATCGCTATTGAATACAGCGTATTCATTTCGATAGTTGAGCGGAATAATCACGCTGCTTTCATTGGCGGAGTTTAAAGCCTCTGTAAAGATTTCTTGGACAACTGCTGGATCGTCTGTATTATACAGTCCAGCAATCAACGCTTTGGCTTCTTCATCACTCATAGAGGCCAGCGCCTTGGCAACCTGAGGATCGGTGGAGTAAATACCGCTGGGGTCTGAATAATCGGTGGACGGATACATATTGGCTACAAAAGTATAGGGGTCATAAGGGAACCAATAACTCATGTAAGCTGTCATCTCATAATTATCCTCCATAAAGACCTGCTGCATGAACGCCATTAGATCAATGGGGTTAGTTTTAATCTCAATACCCAGTTCTTCCATAGCACTTTGGAAAAAGAGAACCACATTGTCGTACACACCCGTGGATGGATATGTAATGGTAAAGGACAAAACCTTACCATCCTTTTCGCGGATTCCGTCGCCATCGGAGTCTACCCAGCCAGAGTCCTCCAGAAGGGCGATTGCACCTGCCATATCGTAATCCGGGGTTGTCACAGTTGCATCACAATAAGGCATATCTGTAGGCATTACCGAATTAGCCGCAGTTCGCAGACCAGCATAAATATTCTGTGCGATGGATTCTTTGTCAATCGCCATTTGGATGGCCGTGCGAACATTTTGGTCATCTAAAGGAGCAATCTCATCATTGAGGGCGATAAACTCAGTCACAAAGTTGAAATCAGATATAATTCCCGTGATCCCCTCTGTTTGCGAAAGTTCCTGATAGGAGTTCGCATCCAGTGTGTCGGAGCCGATGATAAAATCTACTTCTCCAGCTCTCATAGCGGCGACCTTGGACTCAGGGATGACCTTTACTGTAAAACGATCTACATCCGGTTCTTCGCCCCAATAATTCGGATTTTTCACAAATATGTATTCCGTAGCGGTTTCGTTCACACTCTCGAACATATAGGGGCCGGTGCCGGGAGTATGGGTCATCAGATACTCCGTATTAAGAGAGCCATCTTCATTGAAAGCAGCAGCGGAGAGAATACCGCGGGGCATCACCATAGCAAGGTCATTCAAAACATTGTAGTATGGGCGACTCAAATGGAAAGAAACGGTGTACTCATCATCTACAGTAATTTCTGTAGTTAGCATATCCAGTTGTCCATAGTTTGCACTGGTTCCAATGACTGACTTCATATTGTCAAAGTAGAGCTTGACAGCCTCGGCATTAAAAGCAGTTCCATCATTAAACTGCACATCTTCTCGTAAATAGAAAGTATAAGTAAGACCATCCTCTGAAACAGTCCAGTCGGTGGCAAGGCAGGGCTGATATTCCCCGTCACGGTATTCCACCAAGCTTTCGTAAAAGTTGTTCGTGTAATATGTAGTCTCATAGGACTGAACGCCGGGGGCAAAGCCCATAGAAAAATTGGCGCTCTGCGCAATAGAGATGGACTTCTCTGTTTCATCGGAACCGGAAGCAGGATTATCCTGTCCGCCACCGGTAGTACCACAACCGGCAAGAAGCATGACGCTCATAACACCGACCAACAGCAACGATAAGAGTTTTTTCATTTTACAACACTCCTTTTTGATTTTTTATTGTAAGGCCAGTCGCTTGGAACGGACGGCCTTGACAAGCATTTGTGAATAGGGTTCTTGAAAATCAGAAAAATGATGTGGCTGTTCCACTGTTTCAATAATTTTTCCTCTGCGCATCACATGAATGGCACCCTCCATATACATTGCGGTGTCAAGGTCATGGGTGATGATGAGAAATCCAATCTGAAGTTCCTTATGGAGTTCTTTCAAAAAACCCAGGATTTCTTTCTTCAAAGTGACATCCAATCCACTGAAAGATTCATCAAAAATAATATATTGAGGACGGGTTGCCAGAGCCCGTGCAATACACAATCTTTTCTGTTGACCGCCGGAAAGCTCGTTAGGCCGATGAGAAAGGGTGGAGCGTTCCAACCTGACCATATCCATGAGTTCCAGGCATCGACACCTCCTATCCTGGGCTTTCATATGAAACAGGAGTTGTAGAGGTTCCTCCAGAATGGCGGCAACACTTTGATGGGGATCCAACGAACCCAGGGCGTTCTGCATTACCAGTTGTACCTTACCTCGAACAGAACGAATCTCTTTCCGCTTACAGGAAGTGACCTCCAAATCACCAAGAAACACTTTTCCAATATCAGGCATCTCAATGTAGGACAAGACTCTTGCCAAAGTGCTTTTTCCACTTCCGCTTTCCCCCACAAGTGAGGATACGCATCCATCTTTTAGTTCCAAAGAGACATCTGACACGGCGTCAAAAACTGTGTGTCCGCTATCAGGTAATGAATATTGTTTTGTAATATGTTCGGCTCTCAGCATAGTCCCTCCTGAAACAGCACGCTGGCCTGAACAAGTTGTCTGGTATATTCGTGCTGCGGTTTTGTAAAGACATCTTTGGTTTTTCCGGTTTCAATGATTTCCCCATTCTTCATAACGGCCACCCGGTCACATATCTTAGCGGCCACGCCAAAGTCATGGGTCACAACGATCATGGAAACGCCAGATTTTTTTAATTTCTCTAATTCATTCAGGATCAGATACTCACTGGCAGCATCCACAGCAGTGGTAATTTCATCCGCAATAATCAACTTCGGGCGTTGAAGAAGGGTGAGGGCAATCATAACGCGTTGCAGTGTGCCTCCAGATAATTCATGAGGATAACTTCCAAGGATTTTTCTCGCATCAGGCAAATTGACATCTGCAAGCGCAGCAGCGAATCGTTTTCGGAATGCCATCTTCTCTGTTTGGCCTTTCAGTGAAAATCCCATCTCCACCTGCTTTCCCAGCTTGAGCATTGGGGCAAACGCGGTCATGGGGTTCTGAGGGATCATACTGATTTGCCTCCCCCGATAGTCTCTCAATTCGCTCATTTTCACCGTGAGCATTTCTCGCCCATTCCATTGGATGCTTCCAGTTTGGTCAAATAATCGGGGATTGAGAAGTTTCATAATACACTTGCTGGTCATACTTTTTCCGCTTCCGCTCTCCCCAATCAACCCCAATGTTTCCCCGTTGCCCACAGAAAAGCTGACGGAGTGTACAAGGACTTCTTTTGTCCGCTTTGTGCAAATGGAAAGATTACTAACCGTGAGCATCATGATCCCTCCTTTGGAGCACAGAGGTCTCGCAGGGCCTCCCCGAATAAATTGAATCCAGCCGCGGCAAATAAAATGCACAGACCTGGATAGACCAGCAGTTCCGGATGGCTAAACATTAGTTTATTGGCGTTCACAAACATTGCGCCCCACTCTGCCGTGCCGGTCTCCAATCCCAAGCCCAAGAAAGCATAGCTGGAGATCATAATGATAATGGAGGACAATCCTGTGCTATATATCACTAACAAATGTGGCAGAATATTCGGAATGATATGCCGGAACACAATGCGCAGTTCTGAGCACCCGGACATTCTACAGGTGATGACATACGGTTGACTCCGTTCTCGGAGTACATGGGTGCGAACCACCCTCGCATTCCACACCCACATAGCAATCACAATGGAAAGAATGATGCTGGTTACTTTGGACTCAAAAAGCCCTACCAAAGTAATTGCCACGAGGAATGGCGGAAATGCCATAAAAATATTGGATACCACCTCAAATACCCGGTCCACAATACCGCCAAGATAAGCACATAAGGTTGCAATGACGGTACTGATAATAGCCAATAGCAGCAAAGTAGGAAGCGCAATACTCAAAGATTCCCTGGCTCCGTAAATTAAGCGAGACAAAACGCATCGTCCAAGCTCATCTGTCCCAAGTGGATATTGTGTATCTGGCGGAGCAAAACTATGGGCCACATTCAGTTGCATAGGATCATTAGGTGCCAAAAAAGGGGCAAACACCATCACCAGAAAAACAATCAGCATCATGGCAAGTCCAATTAAAGCCTGAGGGCTGTGGATAATTTTACGAATCATGATCTTCCTCCCATCTGGCTTTGAGGATTCAACAATGTGTTCAGGCAGTCTGCAAGGAAATTGACCAAGACAAAGATAACGGCAGTGAGCAATACACACGCGTTGATTGTTATGGTATCCCTGGCGTTTAATGCTGTCACCAACATGGAACCGAGACCCGGAATGGAGAACACACTCTCCACCATAGAACTGCCTGCAATCATAAACCCAAAGCTCTGCGCCAGCATGGTAATTAACGGAGGTAACGCAAAACGGCTTACCATGTTTGCAATTTTCCATTCTGATACTCCCCGTGCCCTTGCATATAATACAAAATCACTGTTATATCCATCTAACAGGGAAGAACGAAATACCCGAATGGTTCCTGCCGACGTAGGGATAGCCAATGCCAGAGCCGGAAGAACAAAATCTTTCAGACTGTCTGCCCCCATAATGCTGAAAATAGGGAGATACACAGCAAAAGCAAGTAAAAGCATGAAACCGATCCAGTAATTTGGAAGTGACATACAAATAATTCCGAACAGGTAGATGCTTTTATCCGCTAAACCTCCTTTTCTGCTGGCAGATAAAACTCCAAGGGGAATACAGATTACCGTACTAAACAAAAGTGCTAACACAGCCATAATCAAAGTTGGCTGTATGGATGCCGCCAGTTCCTCCACAATGGAACGTCCCGTGTTGTATGAGTTTCCAAAATCACCGTGCAGGGCATTCCACAACCAAGAGCCATATTGCTGGAGGATAGGTTTGTCAAGGCCAAGTTCTTCCCGCACTAATTCAATCTGCTCCGCGGTTGGCCGACTGTAACGACGCACAGCCAATGCCTCAGCCGCATCTACAGGGGAGAGGTTTGTGTAGACAAAGGTCAGAATGGTTACCCCAAACAAGACAATCAAAAGTAATACAATTTTAGTGAGTACTTTTTTCCCTATCATTTTCCATTGGCCTCGCCTTTTCTCGGATCAGTAATGCGCCACGATTCTGCCGATTTCCGGGAATGGACAAAATCTCCATAGATCCCGCCCTGCTTTATCAATTCTTCGTGGGTGCCATGCTGAACAATCTTTCCGTGATCCACCACTAAAATCTGGTTTGCATGGCGCACCGTTTTCAGGCGATGGGCGATCATAATAATGGTCTTGCCTCCGGTTAATGCTTCAATGGCCGCTTGAAGCTCCGCCTCATTCTCCGGGTCAACATTTGCGGTAGCTTCATCCAAGATGACAACGGGAGCATCCTTCAGCATGGCTCTGGCTATGGAAAGCCGCTGACGTTCACCGCCAGATATTGTGGCTCCTCCTTCACCAATCACTGTGTCATAGCCATCAGGCAACGCCATAATAAAATCATGGCAGCGGGCAGCTTTTGCCGCAGCCACCACTTCTTCATGGCTCGCCTCCGGCTTACCAAACTTGATGTTATTTTCAATACTGTCGTTGAACAAATACACATTCTGAAAAACCATACTGAAATTGCTCATCAAACTGTCCAGCGAATAGTCTTTTACATCAATGCCGCCCAATTTCACGGAGCCTTTTTTCACATCCCAGAACCGGGCCATAAGGCTGGTAAGCGTTGTTTTGCCGGAACCGGAGGGCCCCACAATAGCGGTAGTCGTGCCTTCTGGAATGGTGAAGCTCACATCATCAATGATTTTCCGATCTCCATAGGAGAAATCCACATGGTCAAATGAAATATCATGGCTTTTCGGCACCTGAACCGAGCCGCTCTCGTCCATCCTGGGTGCCCGATCAATTTCCTCTACCCGGTCAATGGAAGCATCAATCATCGGTAGCATAAAGAACATCTCACCAGCCGATTCCAATTCGCTGTATACCAGGAACGCAGATACTACCATCATCAAACAGGTGAACAGCGACATATTCCCTTGCAGGAAAAGCCAGATGGAAAGCAGGATTGCCAATACAGAAGTAACGCGCAAAACAACCTGCTCCAGCACGTTGTAGGGGATGCGTTTGCGCTCCAATTTGAAGTTTTGATTTTCTGTTTCTTTGATGGTATTGTTTAGAGTTTGTTTTGCCGCTTTATCCCCGTGGAAAGCGCGCACCACACTCATACCCTGGATGTATTCCAGCACAGCATCCACCAATTTAGTCTGTGCAGCCAATCGTCCTGGGGAAAGCTCACGGGATTTCTTAAGCAGTCGAGAATTGACCCAAAGGAACAGCAGCGTCCCAACAAAGAACACAAGACCGATTCTCCAGTCGAAGCACATGATCGCCAGAGAAAAAACCGCAGTACGAATCATACCCACAACTGTCCGGGCAATCACTGCGAAAGACATACTCTCCAAATCGGACATTGTGGAGGTTGCTGCCGCAGTAAGACTGCCCAGGCTCTGCGCGTTGAAATAACCCATCGGCATATATTTCATGCGTTCACCGATGTGAATACGCTTTTCTCCGCACATTCGGTAGTTAGCGTGTCCTTCACTATTGTGGGCCAGATACCAGCAGAGCGCGGCACCAGCCACACTAACCACCATAATTCCCAAAGCTGTCCATGCGGTGGCCCCGGTTATATTCTGTTCCACCAACGCCCGTAGCACGATCAATAGAGCGACAAATTGTAACGCTTCAAAGATGCTCCGCAGCAGTTCAAAGGCCATACCTTTATACCAGGTACTTTTCTCTGTCCCGGAAAATCGAAAGAACCGTTTATATGCGTCAAACATACGCCGCACCTCCTTCCATCTGATCGTTGTCTCGCGCCTGCGTGTGAGCTGCCCACATTTGCTGATATAGCGGACACCGATCCAACAGTTCTCCATGCGTTCCGGAGTCCAAAATCTTTCCGTGATCTACCACAGCAATTTGTTCCGCCCCAGTAATGGTGGACAGGCGATGGGCGATCACAATGAGTGTCTTTCCATGAGTTAGCCGTCCTATGGCATCCTGAATGACCGCCTCATTTTCTGGGTCTGTGTAAGAAGTTGCCTCGTCTAAGATAACAATGGGTGCATTTTTCATCATGGCCCGTGCAATAGCGACCCGCTGGCGCTCTCCACCGGAGAGGTGTCCACCTGCGCCGCCTACTACAGTTTCATACCCGTGATCCAGACCCATGATAAACTCATGACAGCCCGCAGCTTTTGCCACCGCCTCGACTTCAGCATCCGTTGCCTCTGGCCTGCCCATGCGGATATTCTCACGGACGGACAAATTGAACAGAAAATTATCCTGGGATACATAACCAATCAAATCCATTACCTGCTCTGGAGGAAGTTCTTTTGCGTCAACACCTCCAATGGTGATATGCCCGTCTCCAACATCCCAATAAGAGGCGATAAGTTTCGCAATCGTAGATTTACCAGAGCCGGAAGGCCCTACCAATGCCGTTGTTGTTCCTTGCTTGATGTCCAGGGTGATGCCGTTCAGAACTTGCGTATCCTTATAAGCAAAAGTCACATCCCGCAGAGAAATATCCAATCCTTTGAGATTTTTCCGCTGGGACGGACGATCCAGGTCAGACTCGGACAATACGGCAGTAATTTCTCCGGTGATAGTAGCAATTTTAGAAAAATCATCCGTCAAAAAAATAGCTGCAACCAGCGGCCCCATAATGCCAAGAGACAGAATGGCAATGGTAATAAAGTCCGGAGCAGACAAAGAGCCGTTCATATAGAACAAGCATCCAACGGGTAATACACCAATCAATACAGCCGGCCAAATCGTCATCATCAGAGCAGAATAGCCCTGGGTGGATTTCATCCAGTCCAGCATGAGATCCACGCTCTGGCGGACAGCCTGTGTAAACTTTCCATAGGAAGCAGCACTTTGATTGAACGCCTTGATGACCTCAATCCCATTGATGTACTCCACAGTGGTGGCGCTCATATACTTACTTGCCTGAACAACAGCACCATATTTTTTAGGGTATTCCTTCATCTGGGCCATGTAACAGAGCATTCCGATGGGTATCGTAATCAGGGATACCAGTGCCATTCTCCAATCCAATACAAACAGGTAAATAATGATGGCGATGGGGACAAGCAGGTTAGAAGTCATTTCCGGGATGATATGTGCCAGAGGGACTTCCATTTGCTCTACACGCTCTACCATTGTTGTTTTCAGCCGTCCCGAAGGTGTATCCGTCAAATATCCCATAGAAACACGCGTTAATTTATCCGCAATCGCCTGTCGTATTTCTGAAAGCACATGGAATGTCGCTTCGTGGGAACATCTGGTAGAGAGCCCATGAAAAACAGACTTCATCAGATAAGCTATAAGGGCAACAATTCTCCATGTTAAATAAGCAGAAAAATTCGTTTCACCTCCAATCAGCAGATTTACGATCCTTGCCACAGCGAAATATGGCACGATACCACTTGTGACGCTGATAACAGCAAGAATAATAGAGAGCAAAAAGCCTGATTGATGCGGTTTAATGAATGTCATCAAATTTACAGAATCTTTTTGTCGCTGCATATAATTCCCTCCTTTAAGTTAGCGAAACCTAACCGCTGGCCAAAAGTAAAAGCCGACAATCCACAGGATTTATCCTGTAAATCATCGGCTCTGCGTCTTGGCGTCTGGCTCTGATAATATAATGTTTTGTCCCTGCACATCCACGATGTGTTCTTTTCCGCATTTAGGACAAAATAGCGGAAAGCGTTTGAGAACAGTATCCGGATTTACTTTCGTGCGGGTTTTGTTGCCGCAGGTAGGACAGTGAATCCAGCCATACCTATCAATCCACCCGTTCAATGGTTTTCACCTCCATCTCCGAAGAAGATAGATCTCCACCCGGCGGTGTAGAAACGCCGCATCCTTTGGATATGCTCAACCGCCTGATCCTTTGGCATATCATGGATGACCACCTCGAACATTCCGGTATAAAAGGCGCTGGACAGCAGATGGCCCAGTTCCGGCGTAAGACGGCCACTGGAGATTGCGTCGTTCCTGGATGCCTGAATATAGCGCATGGTGCATTGGTTGTCCAGCTCCACAATCCGGTGGAGAAATTCCTGATATGTATTGTTCTCTCCACTGGTCAAAAGTAGCTTGAACTCGTCAAAATGATCGTAGATATAGTCCACAGAAGCCCAAAACCATTGATCAGAGAAAGAATACATTTGACTGGTTTGTTCGGTTCCAGGCAACTGGTTAAACTGCTGCAACGCCGATTGTATCATACCACAAAAATCATCCATGGCAGGCTGTACAAGGGAACGATACAAGCTCTCTTTGTCCGGGTAGCGAATGTAAATTGCTCCTTTGCTGGAGCCGGCCTTTTCCGCAATAGTCTGTAGGGAGGCTCGCTCATATCCATTTTTTAGAAATTCTTGCTTGGCTGCTTCCATCAGCTTTTCCGTTACTCCTGCTACACGCTTTGCCATAGGGTGCCTCCATCATTTAAAACCATTGGTTTCAATCCAACGGTTTTAATATAGCACAGCAGTCTGCAAAAGTCAATAGTCTTCCTTTGTTTCGCCATAAATTAAACGAAATAATATGACATTGAGTTGCTGGTATCTACCCGATTTCAGTCTAAAAAGCTATTTGAGTTATAGATATGTACCCAGCCGCCTGTGCGGCTGGGCTTCTTCTTTTTTAGGTTGTTAAAAATCTGGGCAACCATAGCCCAGCACCTCATAATGTCCCACGGGGTAGCTGTTCTGCCGGACGGAATCGCCGGAGTTGCCTTCAATGGTGTAAACGCGCCCGTTCTCCACCTTCTCCACAATCCCGGTATGATCGGAAAGCCCGTCCTGCCCATTCTCATCATCCCAGTCAAAGAAGATAATCATGCCGGGGGCTGGTTCCGCGCTGTTATCCAGCCATTGGCCCCTATCCTTGAACCACTGTACGCCATTGACGCACCCGGCGTATTTGGGGATTACGCCGGTATCAATATAGCCGCATTCGTTGGCGCACCAGGAAACGAAACAGGCGCACCATTCCACACGGCTGTCAAAACCATACCAGCTCCAGTACGGTTCGCCGCCCACGTTCCCCACCTGGGAGAGCGCCACGGAGACGATGGCCCCGTCCTCGGTGTAAATGCCGTAGAGGACGGCGCTCCACAGGCTGCGGTTTTCCTCGGCCAAAAGCTCGGCAAGCTGCTCTTTCTGTTCCTCGTCAAACCCGTACTGCGCCGCCATTTCCTCGGCGGTCTTGTGGCTGACGGTGATATACAGATAGGTTTGGGTGACGGTGCTTTCTGTCTCCACGATATTGCCATTGCCGTCGTCGGTTTCGGTGATGACCGTTTCCGTCCTGGTTTCCGTGCGGGAAGATATTTGGTTCATCTCCCAGAAAATATCCGTGAGGATGGCCTTCTTGCTATCGTCAATGGTGGCCACCTCCTGGGGGTTATCCGGGTCGGTGGTCGTCTTGACGGCATAGACGGCAAGCACCTCCGGCCAGACGGCGCGGGAGCCGGACATCTCCAGCACGTCGTGGGACAGATTGGCCTTTGTGGTGTCGATCTGCTGCTGGTAATCATCGTTGATCTCCTGCACCACGTTCTGCATAGTATAGCCCAAACCGCTGTCCTCACCGGAAAAGAAAATGCCGAAGCAGGAGCCGATCAAAAGCCCGATGAGGCAGATAATGACAATGACCAGCACGGCGATCCAGCCCCCGGCAGCGATGGCGGCGATCAGCGCCTTGGTGGCTGCAATAATGGCTTTCACCGCCGCGATGGTGGCCTTGGCCGCAACCTTTGCAGCCGCAACCGCCGCCCTTGCCGCAGCGCGGGCCGCGTGGGCGGCGGCCCTGGCGGCTCTGGCCGTGGCCTGGGCAGTCCGCTGGGCGGCTTTGGCCGCCTGCTGTGTGGTCTTGATACTGGCTTTCGCGGTTTTTTCCGCCGTCTTGATGGATTTGCTGGCGGTTTTTACCGTCCCTTTGGCGGTAGAGGCCGCCTGCTTGATGGTTTTGCGGCCCCTGTCCACGGTTTTAATGCTTTTCTTCCCCCTATCCAGGGTCTTGACGGCCCCGCGCTCCTGCCGGAGCGTCTTTACCGGCTCGGAGATCCTGTCCGCCGCCTGCCGGGTTTTCCTCGCCGCCTGCTTCTCAGCTTGTTTTTTCGGCTGTTCGGCTGCGGCTTTGCGCTTCTGGATATTCTCTTTGACCTTGGAGATGTTCTCCTTTGTGGTCTTTATCCCTTTGCGGCCCTGCTTGTCGAACTGGTGGATTGCTTCATGGGTGACGTTATCCACCCCGGAAGAAAGGCGGTCGGACGCATACTCGCCGGGGGAGCTTTCCGCCGCATACAGGCTGTGGTCGGCATTATCCCTGGTGCGGATATACGCCTCCTTCATCCGTTCAGAAGCAACCGCCGCTTTGTCAATGGCCTTAATGCCTTTTTCTGCGATATTCCTTGTCTTAATGCCCTTGCCCATGGGCTTCACCTCCTTTCCAGGGCGGGTGCGCCCTTATTCCTCCAGCAGCTTTGCCACAACCACCATCCGCCCGTTTGTCCGGGAATACTCGCAGGTGGAAAGGGTGATAAGCTGGTCGCCATATTCCGCGCTTACGCTCGTTTCGTAAAGCGCCAGCGCCTTGCACTCGGCAATAAATCCGTCAAAAGCCCCGGCGCTCTCCGCATTGACAAAGTGGTAATACTTGAAGCCTTCCTCCGAGTAGGCTACCGTCTTAAAGGCGGCGATCACCTCATATTCGCCAAAGCTGTCCAGGGTATCAAAGCGGATGGTCTTGTGTTCCCGGTAGAAATCCTCGCTCTCGTACTTGCACAGGTCGGAGAACATACTGCCGTTGTTCATGTGATGGCCGTACAGCACCAGATTGTCGGAAATGCCGACGTCGCAGTTTTCCTGCATATATGGCACCCCATAGCTGCTGTACGACTTATCAAAAGCGTGTTTCAGATAGAAGTTGGGGTTATCCTTGGTCTGCATGACAGGGTAATCAATCCGGGTGCCGGGAATGGAAATCCAGCCCACCAGGTCGCTGTTCTGGGCGTACACATCCGCATATTTCTCAAAGGCCGTGAGTTCTTCTGGCTCCTGGGCCGGGTCATCGGCCAGCTCCAGCGTGGGCAGCTCCACATCTTCTTTGACCAGCTCGGCCACCTCGTCAAAGGCTTCGGCGCTTTGCTTCTGGTCCAGGTATTCCCGGCAGAGCATAGCCCCGGAGAAAAGGAAAAGGGCGGCACAAAAGGCCGCCCCCGCGATCATCAGTCTGCTTTTTACTTTGTCACTCATATTTTCACCCTCCTGTACTTATCGTGCCTGCTCTTTACTGGCCGCTTGTCGGCGCTGCCCGGCCTGGGCCGATTTCAGCCCCTGCAGCTCAGTTTTCACGGATGAGCGCCCGCCGCTGAGCCGCTCCACGGCGCGGGAAATATCGTGATCCATGTCAGAACACGCTTTACCGCACAGCAGAAACACGACGCGCAGCTTGGCAAGTACACCCTTATCCGCAGATAATTCCTTGCTTTCCTGGGATTCCTTCCCCGCAAGGGCAAGCCCGGCGTTTTTGATGTGGCCGCCCGCCTGGTGCAATTCTTCCCGCATGGCGTCCAGCCTTACGGAACACTGTTCCATGCCTTTGCCGGCATGGGCAAAGCCCCGTCCCATCCGGGAAAGAACTGAAGGGATGTGCAGGGCCTGGGCCGCACGGCACAGGGCGGAGCGCCCTTTTTCCCGGAAGGTCTGCACCATCTGCTTTGCAGATGAAATGAGGTTTTCCTTTGCCGTGGAAACCATAGATTTGACCTGATGGATTTTTCCCTCTGCCGTCCCCAAAAGCTGGGAGCACCGTGCGCGGATTCCCTTGTCGTGGAGCTTGCCCACCTCCAGGCGCATTTCCTTCATTTCGTCCATCATCTGGGACAGCTTTTCTTCCATGCCGTCGATATAGCCCACCAGGGCCTGCACTTCTTCCTTTTGCTTTTGAAGCCCGTTCTGCTCCAAAACGGAAATCAGGTCTATGATCTGCGGGTGGTCCCGCAGCGCAAGTGCCGGTTCAGCCATGGTTCATTCCTCCATTCTTAAAATTATCATCGCGCCGGTTCCGCCTGCTTTCTGACAGGGGGCAGCTCCCGGCAGTATTCCGGGTAACGGATTTTCACGCCTTCCATAAAGTAGGGGGCGAACTCGCAGCAGAACAAATCCTCCGGGGAATAGGCGTTGCTGTGCTCCGGGTCGGTATAGCCGTTCCAGAGATTGAAAGCAAGGCGGCACACCCGAACGGTGCCGCTGGTCTGCCAGCCGCCGTGCATACCATCCGGCTCGATACAGTCCTGCTTGAAGTCAAACATCTGGCGGATGTTTGCCCGCGTTTCCGGGGCAATCCCCATCACATAGAAAAAGGCCCGGTGGTAACAGTCGTTCCGCCGCGCCTCGCTCATCATATCCAAAAAGAAATCCCGGTGTTCCGGGGACGCAAAGCGAAGATCGCTCATGCCGGCACCTCCTCGCCGCCGAATACACCTTCACCGGGCTTGGTGGTCATCAAAGCATAGAGCCGGGTATCACGCGGGAACCGGTTGATGAACGGCACCAGGGCGCTGCCATACCGGATGAGGCCGCAGCCTGCGTCCGCATTGGTGACATAGCTCATCTGCTCATTGGAGATATTGAGGAGCTTCGCCAGCTTTGCCCGGTCGGACGCCGCCTGGTTCAGCATGACGATGAACTCCGAGTTGGAGAGCATGGTGCTGGCCTGGACGGAATCCAAAAGGTACTCCACGTTCTGGGTGATAGCAGTCGGGTAGGCCCCACGTTTTCTGAACTGCCGCCATGCGCTGTTAAAGAAAATGCCGCTTTGCTCATTCTCAAACATCACATGGAACTCGTCGATGAACACATGGGTGCGCTTGCCCCGTTTCCAGTTGAGGGTGACGCGGTTGAGGATCGTATCGGTGATGACCAGGGAACCGGCAGGCTTTAGCTGCTCGCCCAGGCCGTGGATGTCGAACACCACATAGGGCTTGTTCAAATCCACCGTGCTTTCCCGGCCAAAGATGTCCAGGGAGCCGGTGGTGTACAGCTCCAGGGAAAGGGCGATCTCCTTGGCCTTATCCTCCGGCTGCTCCAGCAGTTTTTGGCGCAGGTCGCAGAGGGTAGCTACCCTCCCGGCATTCTCCGCCTCCGGGTACACCAGGGCAGTGCAGCGGTCGATGATGGATTTATGCTGCGGCCCCACACCACGCTTGTCGATCTGCTCGATGAGGGACATGACAAACTGGCTCTTTTCCACAATGGGGTTTTGCTCACCGTAGCCCTCCACCATATACATGGCGTTTAAGCGGTCCTTGCCGCCCGCCACCAGATGGGCCACCGTCGCTTTCTCCCGGCCCAGGGCTTTGACGAGTGCGCCAAATTCTCCCTCCGGGTCGCAGATCAGGATGTCGTCATTTGCGTAATCCGGGTGGAGCATGAGGAACGCGATCAGCTCCTTGGCGCTGAAGGACTTGCCCGCGCCGGGGACGCCCAGCAAGAAGGCCGACTGGTTCAAAAGGTTCGCCTTGTTGCACATGATGAGGTTGTGGGAAATGGCGTTCTCTCCAAAGTAAATGCCGCCTTTATCCTGGATTTCCTGTACCTTGAAGGGAATGAACACCGCCAAACTTTCGGTGGTGAGGGTACGAAAGGCGTTGATTTTCCGCGCCCCAATGGGCAGGGCCGTGTTCAGACCATCAAGCTGCTGAAATTTGAGCACCGCAAGCTGGCACATGTGCTTTCGAGCCACGGAGAGTACGGCTTCGGTGTCGCTGTCAAGCTGCTCCTTGGTATCGGCGGTGATGGCCAGGGTCATTACCGCAAACATCATCCTCTGGTCGCGGGTGGTGAGGTCATCCAAAAACTCCTTGCTCTCTTTGCGCTGCAATTCCATATCGTAGGGAACCACAGCAGAGAAGTTGTTGTTGGCGTTCTGGCGGCGCTGCCAGTTGGTGATGTTGGTTTCCACACCCAGCAGGCGGTTTTCCACCTCCCGCACGGCCTCATCCGTGGGAACCGGCACAATGTCGATGGAGAACATCAGATTGCGGTTGAAATCGGTAAGCTCCGTCACCATGTTATCCTTAATATAAGAGGCATAGTCTTTGAGGAACAGCACCCGGCAGAATTTGCCGCCCAGCTTCAGATAGTCGCTGTTTTTCTCGATCCCGTCCGGGCAGATATAGTCCTTGAAGCTGTGGCCCCGCTTCATCATCTCACGGGCATTGAAAACAAACTCGGATTCCTCGCCCTGGCGGTAGAAGTCGTGCAGGATACGCAGGCGCTCGGTGGCGTCCAGCTCCACGCACTTGGAGCCAAGGGCCGCAAAGTGGGAAATGAGGTCGGCTCCCACACGAGAAAAATAGGCGCGGGCCTCCTCAACATCCTTCTTCACCACGGAGATGGTGATATACTTTTCCTGCATAATGCCGTTGGCTCCGGTGGCTTTATCCAGCAGCATTTGGTTATATTCCCCCCGATACTCATCCCGGAAATCCCCCTGCATGGGCATGAGGATGGACGTTTCAAAGTTGGCCTGATTCATACGGCGGTTATTGATGGTGATTTTCGTCACCGCACCGGAATCCAGGGAATTGAGCAGCTCCGAATAGGTGAGAAACATGGATTCCTTATCCTCCCGGCTGGCCACCAGATAGTTGATGTCGCTGAATTTATAGGTTTTGGAGAACTTGTTCCCCACAAGGAAGATGCCGTCCGGCCAGATACGGCGGACTGGGATCACATCCTGCACCTTCCGGGGAACGGTGTAGCGTTCCTTTTCCTGCTTGGACATGGTTTTGATGGTCTTAATCATGCTTGGCCTCCTTCCGTTTGCTAAAGTGTTTCGGCTCCTTCCGGCGCTTCTTGCCGGGCCGCCCGGTTTGCAGCTCCTCGATGGTATCTTTCAGAGCCGCATAGTAGTAGTTGCTGTCCTCGAACTTAAACTCTTTCGGCTCCAGCATTTCCGAGCGCAGCCATGCCCAGATGAATTGTTCCGCCGTCATACCGTGATAGGTGATGAACCCCAGCATGGCAAAGGGGGCCGCCCCCAAAATGCACATCCAGGACAGGGTTTCCACCCCAAAGTAGGGGCGCAGGATAAAATAAAGGCCCACGGCCACGCCGCAGGCGAGGACAGAAAAGATGAACTGCCGCATACTCAGCCCGAAAAACATGGATTCGGTGTAGTTGCGGATTTCCCGGTTAATCTTGACTTCCAAAATATCACCTCACAATCACATCGCCGGTTTCCAGGTAAACAATGCTGCTCTTGGGGATATAGGCAAAGCCCAGTAGCCGGTCGCCCACGGTAAAAATCTCGTCTGGAGCCGCTTTGGAGAAATGGCCCACAATTCCCTTTTCAGCGGGCAGTTCGTAATCCTCCACCATTGGGATGGCGGTTCCATCAATCAAGTGCAGCACATAGGTTTGATAACGCATTTGTTTTCCTCCTTTTTTACAGGCCCATCATCTCGCGCACCACGCGGTCAGCCATTTTCACCGCGCCCACGAGGACGAGCATATTAAAGACCAGCTCCCCGATATAGCTCCACACCTGCGTGACTGCCGCCGCATTGGGGTCAATGGCTGGCGGGGACGCCGCAAACAGGGAAAAGATAATGCAGGCCAGTACAATGATGGCCCCTTCCAGACACACGGCGGCATACGACTTGATAAAGCTCTTGCCCACGTTTTGGGTCGGTTCCCCGGCGAAGGTGGAGAGAGGCACCGGCGCGATGGCCGTATATAAATAGAGCTTAAAAAACCGCCCGTAAACGGTCATTATCATAATGAAGCTGAGGACTGTAATGAACAGCCCGCCAATGAGCGTCACCGCCCAGAGAGGGATACTCTCGAAAAAGCCGCAGCTTTCCACCGCCGTGACAATCTCCTGGGGGAGAACCGTCTGCTGCGCGGTTCCAAAGCCCGCCGCGTTCATTATTGTTGAAACGAGGCCCTGGACGATATTAAAGAGGGCCATCATCAGCTCCAGCCCATAGGTCACGACACCTTTGGCAATGGCGAACCGGATAAACAGCTTTAAGGCGTGCTCCGGTTTCTTTACCTCGGCAAAGCTGCCGCAGGTACGCATGACGCCCACTACAAAGAACAGCACCAAAAGCGCAAGGCCAATGGCCCGCACCGCGTCGTGGATGTTGACAATGACGCCCCAGATGGAGCCACCCTTAAACTGTTCCGGGCTTTGGGTGATGAGCTGCCAGATCTCGGACAGGTACTTGTTCCAGGTGTCGAGGGCATTTTGCAAATTTTGAACAACCCAGTTATCGGACATTCAACAACCTCCTTTCCGGCAACGGTAAGGGGCAGGCCGCCATGGGCCTGCCCCCACACTGCCGTTATTAGAATCAGCCGGTAATCAGGGTCAAAATCTCCTTCGCAAACGTAATCACAACACCGCCGGCCAAGGTGAGAAAGCCGTTAGCCCTCTGGCTGGGGTCATGGCTTTTCAGAGAAAGGCCGATCTGCACGACGCCGAAGCCCAGCAGGATCATACCCACGGCGCGGATCAGGCCGAAGATGAAATCACTGAGGTTGTTGATAACAGTCAACGGGTCGCTGGCGGCAAAGGCCGTAGTGGTGCAGCAGCACAGCATGAGCACCAGGGCTGCATAAACAGCAAAGGCGCTCCGGCTCTTTTTTCCCATGGGCAGGCTGCGGGTTTCTTTCTTCTGCTTGCTTTCCTTATGAAACAGTTTCATTTTTGGTGTCCTCCTTAAATTGAAAGATATTCTCCATGTCCTCATCGGACAGAAGTTCGTAAAGGGTTTCCGGCTCCTGGATATTGGCAAGGTCGCCGGGGGTGAGGCGGCCAATGGTCATATCCGCCACGGCGTTTTCAGTGCCGCCGTGGGAATAGACGGGCGCGCCGCCATCGGTGGTGTACTTCACATTCGGGTGCTTTAGCAGGTCGTACTTCTCATCCATCAGCGGCGGCTCCCCACGGATAAAAAGCAGCGCCAGGTTGTTGTCCAACATACGCACCTCATCCGGGGTCAAAAGCTCGCGGCCCGTGATCTGGTTGTTGGTGGAGTAGCTGCCGGAGTGCCCGGTGCTCTTGCCGTAGGTGTCCAGCCAGAGGGTGCTTTTGCCCAGGTAGTTCTCGGAGATCAGCTTGTGGGTGCTGGTTTCGTTGCCGCCCAGGTACAAAAACTCGTCGCAGTTGCCCATGATGGATTCCCATTGTTTTTCATACAACGCCTTGAGCTGGGCGATGTTCTGGATGATGATGGACACCGAAATGTTCCGGCTCCGCATGGTGGCCAGTAGCTTGTCGAAGTCGTCCGGCAAGCTGACGTTGGCAAACTCGTCCATGAGGAAATGCACCGGCACTGGCAGGCTGCCGCCATGCACCCGGTCGGCGCTGTAAAACAGCTCCTGGAAGGTGCTGGCGTAGAGCAGGCTGACTAAAAAATTGAAGCTGCTGTCATTGTCGGGAATCAGCGCGAACAGCGCCACCTTCTTTTCGCCGAGGGACGCCAAATCCAGTTCGTCCGTGGCGGTAAGCGCGGCCACGCTGGACAGGTTAAACTTCTCCAACCGTGCGGCAAGGGTGATCTGGATGGATTTTAAGGTCTTGGCGCTGCCGGAACGGTAATCCTTGTAATACTTCACCGCGATGTGGTCGGGGGAGCGCATTTCCAGGCGCTCAAACAGTTCGTCCAGCGGCGATTGGTAGCTGTCGTCGTCCTCCCGCACCTCACCGGCCCGGAGCATTTCCATTATCATCGCGAAGTTTTTTTCATCCTCCGGCGCTTCATAATGGAGATAGAAAACCAGCGCCATGAGGAGCATACTGGCCGCCGTGTCCCAAAAGGGGTCGTTTGACTGGCTCCCTTTTGGGGTCGTGGATTTGAACAGGTTTGTGACCATCTTCTGCACGTCGTTGTCGTTCTTCAGATAGGCGAAGGGATTGTAACAATGGCTTTTCTCCATGTTCAGAAGGTCTACCACCTTGATCTCGTAGCCCATCCGTTCCAGCAGGCCCCCGCAGTCGCGCAGCAGTTCGCCTTTACAGTCCAGCACAAAGTAAGAGACATGGGACGCCTGGAGCAGGTTGGGCTTTGCATAGAACCTGCTTTTTCCTGCTCCGCTGCCGCCGCATACCAGGGAATTGAGCGTCCTGCGGTGCTTTTTCCCGTCCAGCCCCATACGGACGTGCTGGGTAAAAATGCGGTTTTGAAACGGGTCTTTATCCCGGTATTTCTTATTCACGGCCCGCGGATCGCCCCATTTGGCAGAGCCGTGTTCTTCACCCCGTCTGTAGTTGCGCCGGGAAGAAAGATAAATGCCTATGCCCAGCCCATAGGCGGCAATAAAAATGAGGACAGCTTTTATACTGTCCTCGCACCACACGATTTGGAATGGATGGTTCATTGCCGCAGGCAGGGCGTTTACAATTTCCGAAAGGCCCCCGGAAAGGGGCGGCGCAATCAAAAGGGCAAACCAGACTACCGGGATCAGCCCCAGGGCATAGAGCCAGGGGCCGCCCGCCTTGTTATCGGGCTTCATCCCGGCGCTTCGCTTTCCTGTCTTTTTGGGATGGGGCGTCAATGGTTTTTAAGAGCACATCTTCTACCGGGCCAGGGTCGCGCTGTTCCTCCAGCAGATCGTTGCGCAGCTCGTTGAGGGCGCGGATCATAATCCCGTGCTCGTAGCTGTCCAGGGTGAGGACAACCTTGTCCTGTCGTTCCATTTTTCAAAACCTCCTTTACCGTTCCTGTTCCTTCTGCCTGCTGGTGCGGGTAAGGCCCATGGCCCTTGCCATGCGCCCGTTCATCTCCTTGAAGGTATCGCGCATATCGGTGAGGGCTGCCGGAACCTCCTCCCTGGGGTCTTGTCCCTGGAGCACGCCGTCCAGCCTGGAGATGTCGTACCCCTTTACATCCACGCCATACCGCTGGCAGAGCATATAGCTGACGGCGTAGGCTTTGTAGCCCTCCGCCTCGCGGGAATAGCCCTCATGGCTTTGGGCAAGCTGTACGTTGGCCGCCTCCAGGGAGACGCAGCGGAAAATGTCCGGCGCGTCCATGCCCTTTTTTACCAGGATGGCGTTTTGCTCCGGGTCATACACAGCCCCGCGCCCCTGGGGCAGTTTCTCCACCGCCCGGATGGGTACGGGGGGAACTGGCAATCAGCCCTTTTAAGAGCAGGCGGTCGTCGTAGCTCACCTGGGGCTGGGCTTCATCCCGCGCCGTGGTCTGGGAAATATCATAGACCTCCTTGGCGTAAAAGTTCTGGCCCACGCTGCCATCCTCGCGCCGATACGCCTTGCCCGGCTCCAGTATGATGATGGGCAGGCGCTTTTCTTCTTCCAGCACAGTAACCCCCATGTCTTTCCATCCCTTTTCGTCATGGATACGCTCTGCATGGGGGCACTTCGCTTCAATCAGTAGCGCATTGCGGGCAGAGTGGAAAGGGAACCGGCTCTGGACATCCAGATATGCCTCCATACTGCCCGTACCCTCGGAGAACTCTCCGAAAATCTTATCCAGGGTGGCGTAGGCTTCTTTCCGATGCTTTTCCTCTTTTACCTGCCACCATTGGCGCTTGGGGCGCTCTTTTTGGCTTTTCTGCTTCTGCGGCGCGGCCTCAGCCTGGGGCCGCTGTTCAAACAGATCGTCAAAGTTATTCATGACCGATTACCTCTCTTTCGATTTTGGTTTCTTTCTGGGCTTGGGCGGCTGGTGCCGCGTGGTTTTCTGGGCCGCCTTTTTCCGGGGCGCAGCCGGTTCTTCGTGATGAGGGGCCTCCGCCTCTTTCTTCCGCTGGGCCTGGATTTCCCGAAGCTCCTGCCGCACGGACGGCTTTTCCGGCCCATCAGAAGTACCCCTTGCGGAGCTGCTGCTGTTCTCTAAGGTAGGCGCGGACGGATGGGATTTTTCCGCCGCTGGGGCAAAAGGGGCGTTCTTCTCCGCTGCCGGGTTCTCCGGCTGGGCTTTTTCTTTCTGGGTGGGCTTTTCCATCAGCTCGTCGATCAGCTTATCGTCCTCGCTCTTTTCCGGCGCGGCCTTCTCCGGGGCTGCCGGTTCGCCGCCGCGCTCCTCGCGGGATTTCTCAATATCCTCCTTGATCGAAGCCGTATCCACCACCGTGAGCTTGAACTTCTCCACGATCCGGTTGGCCCGTGCGGCGTCGTCCTGGAATACCAGGATGTCGATGGTGTCATCCTCTTTCCGCACCGGGATAGGGGCGTAGAGAATCCCGTATCCCTTGGCCTGCCTGGCAAACTCCGGGCAGTCCTCTTTTTTAATGGTATAGACCTTCAAAGGGCGTTTCTCCCGCAGCATGGTTTCAATGCGGGCTTTGCCCTTGGTCTTTTTCTGGTCTTTCAAAACCGTGTAAAGGGCGGCGGCCAGATTTTTCGCGGCTGCGCCAGTGATCTTGAGGGCGACTTCCGCGCCCTCCAGGCTCATGCGTACCACTTGTTCCGCCGCGTCGCCTGAGTTATACATCAAAAATCATCTCCTTTCGGTTGGGCGGCCCGCCCGTTCCGGCTCCAGACGGCCTTTTTCCGTTTTCCCGGCCTGCTGTTCTTCGCGGGCGGCCCGTATCTTATCCTTGATAGAAACGGAACGCAGGGCAATATCCCCGCACAGCTTCACCTCCCGGCGCAGCTCCTTGATCTGTGCCGTAAGGGCGGCAATCTCCGTTCGGATCTGCTCCTGCCTGCCGGGTTCGTCCAGCACCGCCCTGGTGCGCTGTTTCCGGTACAGGCTTTTCCGCTGTTCCATTATGCTGGAAAGCCGAGATTCCACATCGGCTTGATAGGCATTGAGCTGCTCCAGGGTGTCAATGCGGTGGCGGGAAAGCAGCCGCGCCTCATCGGTAAGTTCCTCTGCCCGGATTAAATCCTCCCGCAGCGCGTGGGGCACATGGCCCGTCTGGCGGTTCTGCTTTTTGGGGAACACCCCCAGCAGATAGCAGTAGTGGAAGTAGAGGGCGCGGAACCCCGTCGCCTTTTTGGCCTGTTTCAAATCCCCGTGGAGCCTGCACTGTTTCGGCTCCGGCTTTTGTTCCCGCTGGGGGCGGCTCTGGGCCAGAATCCGCCTGCGGATGTTCTCCAGGGAATAGGCCTCGCCAAAGTTGCGCGCAAGTTTCCTACCGTGGGGCCGGTCGTAGGGGCGCACCGTAATGTCCTTGCCCACCTTGACTTCATAGCCCATCTGCCGCAGATGATAAAAAAACTGCCGTTCCGTCATTGACTGGCGGATGGCAGCGTCCACATCGGCTTTGATGAGGGAAAGGTAGGTGGGGCGGCCTTCCTGCTCGGCCCGCCATTCCCCGTAGTGCTTGGATTTGCCGCGCTGGGGGTTTTCAATGACGGACAGGCCGTATTCCCGGCACAACCGGTCGGATTCCCGCTGCATGGCAAAGTAGTCCTTTTCGCTGCGGTAATACTTGATCCCGTCAACGAAAGACACGGTATTGACCACAAAGTGGTTGTGCAGGTGATGGGCCTTGTCTAAATGGGTAGTAACCAGCACCTGGTATTTTTCACCCCACAGCTTTTTTGCCAGGGCAAGGCCGATCTCATGGGCCAGCTCCGGCGTAGCCTCGCCGGGGGCAAAGGATTGATAGCCGTGGTAAGCTACCGTGCCTTCCTCCTTGCCAAACCGCTTTTTCACGGCGATCATCTCGTCGCGGGCGGTGGTGGGGCTGCAATTCACCCCGGAGACAAACCGCTGCATGACCGGCGCGCCTTCTTCACCGGGCGCAATCCGGCCCGTTTTTTCCTGCCGGACGGCATACTCGATCACGTCCGAAAGGCTCTGGGCCTCCTGGCCGTCCATGCCCTGCTTTTCAAAGACGGCGGGGTTTTCCGTTTTATCCGGGTTTTCCACATAGATGAGCACTTTCCCCAGCCAGCCGTTTACCCGCCAGATGGACGTGGTAGCCATAGCTTTATTCCATTGGCCTGGGCAGGATCACGGCTTTGGTGATGTCGCGGACGAGACGGTCAAACTTTTTCATTTCCTCATCGTAGCGGCGCTCATCAATGACGCCCAGCACATGGGCTTTCTGGGCGATCTGGTTTAAGTTATTGCCCACACCGTGCAGCTCCCGCATGAAGTGGTAATAATCGGGCGGCGGCGCATCCTGGGGGACGACGCCGTTAATAAGATGGCGCAGGTAAACCTCCTGGGAAAGCCCGCTTTTGCGTACCGCTTTCATAAAGCCCTGGTATTCTTTGTTGTCGAGCCGCACCTGTACGCGGCAGTTTCTTTTCCTCATTCCTTGTCCTCCTCATGGCGGCGGTTGATTTGAAGCAGGCACATGACCAGTACGCCGCACACGCCGCCCAGCAGAAATCCAATGGCAAAAAACAATCCTTCCATAGAAAACCTCCATTCTTTCAAAGGGGTATTAGGGGGGCGCTCCCCCTAACAAGCGGTGTTTGGGCGACCAAACACGATGCTTGCTGGTACATACACGTTCCATTCCCCTGCGGGGAATTGCAGACGTCCAAAAAAACAATTCATCGTCCATCCCGGTCGCGGCTTCGGCCTCTGGGATAAAACTCCACGTCCTTAAAGCTCTCCGCGTCCAGGATATATTCGCCGTTTTTCCAGTTGTCGGCCACTGTCTGGCGGGCCTCCTCGCGGCTTTCCGCCTCCACCGTGACCGTCATTTCCAGCGTCTCACGGATGGTAATGTCGTACTCTTTCATCGTTCCAGCTCCTTTCCTTTTGCGCTGCGGATGGGAATCCCCAGCCGGTGGCAGAGAAAATCATTGACGTCTTTCCCCTGGGGCGGCGGGCGGTTTTTCACCTCGTACCCTTCGGGAATAGCCGCCAGGATGGCCTTGGCCGCCAGCCTGCCGGGGCCGTCGTTGTCCAGATGGAGATAGAGGGTTTTCACATGGGGGTGATCCTCCAAAAAACGGGTGAGGGCGGCGGGCAGCTTGCTTTCCTCGATCTTTTTCTTCGGCTGGTAAATCCCGGCCAGGGATAACAGGTTGTGCCGCCGCCAGTCAATCCCGTCCAGCTTGCACAGGGTTGCGTAGGACATCACATCAATGGCGCACTCGCACAGATGGACAGCCGGGTTTTCCACGCAGGCGGGCAGGGCAAAGGAATAGTGCTTGTCGCTGCCGCTTAAATCCCCGTGGAACCGGGCTTCGCCAATCCCCCGCAGGCAGCCGAACCGCGCTTTGCCATCCTTGTCAAAGCCCACAAAAACCACGTTGCCGTGGCCCTTGTTCCGGCTCTCATAAACCCGCCCGGTCTGGACGCAGTAGTCCAAAATCTCCCTGTCAATGCCCCGGCTTGCAAGATATTGGAGCATGGCCCGGTTATCCGGGGCGGGCGGCGGCAAAAGCAGGTGCTTGGGCTTTTCCTCCTTTGTGGCGGGCGCACGGGACAGCGGTGGGATGGCCGCCCTGCCGATGACAGCCTCCATGGCCTCCATAAAAGAGCAGCCTTTGACTTTGATGAGGTAGTCCAGCGCGCTGTATCCGCCGATCCCACGGGAAAACCAGCACCATTTGCCGTTGGAAATCCGCAGGCTGTCATGTTCCCTGGTACAGTAGACATTGCCGGAAACGTGGACAAGCTCCTGCGGCTCGCAGGTTTGCAGGTAGGTGAATAAATCCACCTGGCGCGCTTTTTCAATCTCCTCCTGGTTATAAAAAGGCATAAAAAAATACAGCCCCCTTTCCATAGCCGCAGATTTACCGCCCGCATGGGGCGGCTGGCTATGTAAAAGGGGGCGATATTCTTTTCAGATATGTAGAAGGCCGGCTGGATTGCTCCAGCCGGCACAGGTGGTCAACGCTCCAGCCCCACCACCTTCCTTTCCGGCATTTCTTCCCCTTCGTCGGGGCCGTCGTCCATCAGCGTTTTGTCTTTCTCATCCATGTTGAGCAGGATGTTCAGTTCTTTGAGCCGTTTGGTTTTCTCCGCCAGCTCCGCCTCGCGGGCAAAGGGCGTTTGCAGCTCAGCACGGGCGTTTTCAAGCTGGCCCCTGGTTTCCTCCAGACGGTTTTGCTCGGCCTCCAGGCTGCCTGCAAGGTTTTCCAGGGCGTTGTCCAGGCGGGTGATATTGCCGAACACATCCGCCCCCAGCGTCACCGTGTGGGAAAGAGTGCCTTTGAGGGTGATCCGGTACTCATTGCTCCTGCCGTCGTAGGCCAGCACCATGGAAAAGCCCCGGTACTGCCCCAAAAGAACAGCGTCGGAGCCGGTCATACGGGTGCAGACGTCGATGATGGCCTTGCCCGCGTCCTCCTTTTCAGCGTAGTGCCTGCCGTCCACCTCCATGCCGCAGAAGCCCTCCTGGGCCTTGGGGTGGGCCGCCGCCAGCGCCACGTCCTGCCCGTAGCCCTCGATTAACTCCGTGAGCCGGGTGATTTCCTCCGGGTACTTGCGGTACACCAGTTCCTCCAGGGCATATACCTGGTTCAAGTGGCTGGCTTTCAGCATATTCAGCCGCGCCACCTCCATATCCAGGTTGCACTTTTCAATGATAAGCGGGTTGCCGGTGGCCAGCGCCTTGATCTCCGAATAGCTGAGGGCGGTTTCATCCACATCATCCGCCACACGGACGGGAGCCTTGCTGGTCATGATCTGAGCGATAAACTTCTGCTTGTTCTCCACAAGCTGGTAGAGGTAAGCGTCAAAAGTGCCTTCCGTTACATACCGATAGATTTCCACCTCCTCGTTTTCGTTGCCCTGGCGGACAATACGGCCCAGCCGCTGCTGAAGGTCGGAAGGCCGCCAGGGGCAGTCCAGGTCATGCAGGGCAATGAGCTTATCCTGGACGTTGGTGCCCGCGCCCATTTTGGCCGTGGAACCCAGCAGCACCCGCACCTGCCCGGAGCGCACTTTGGAAAACAGCTCCTTCTTTTTAGCCTCGCTGTCCGCTGTGTGGATAAATGCGATTTCTTCCTCCGGGATACCGGCGTCCATCAGTTTCTTTTTCAAATCATCGTAAACGCTGAAAGAACCGTCAGTGGTTGGCGTGGACAGGTCGCAGAATACAAGCTGGGCAGAGCGTTTTTCTTTGGTCTGTTCCCAGATGCGGAACACATTCCGGGCGCAGACAGCTACTTTGCCGTCCGAGTCGTCCGGGGCCAGAGGCTGGATGAGCCGCATATCCAGTGCCAGTTTCCGCCCGTCGTTGGTAATGCGCAGCATATTGTCCACATGGGGGTCAACCCCTCCGGCGTGGATCTTCTCGGCCCGTTCCGCCAGCCCCTTTATCATCTCTTTCTGAATCTCGGACGGTTTAATGACTTCCGTGTGGAAGTTGGCCTTTGGTACGGGGAGTCCCAGCATATCCGCCGTCTGGATGTCCGCCGCCCCTTTGAAAGCGGCCATCAGTTCCGGCAGGTTATAAAACTTGGCGAACCGGGTTTTGACCCGGTAGCCGGTGCCCTCCGGCGATAACTCGATGGCGGTGACAGTCTCCCCAAAGTTACTCGCCCAGTCATCAAAATGGACAAGGCCCATCTCCTGTAACATCCGGTACTGCAAATACCGCTGGATGGTATAAAGCTCCACCATGGAGTTGGAAATGGGAGTGCCAGTGGCAAAGATCACGCCGCGCCCGCCCGTCAATTCATCCAGGTACTGGGTTTTCATAAACAGGTCGCTGGATTTCTGGGCTTCCGTCTGGGCAATGCCGCCCACATTCCTCATTTTTGTCGCCAGAAACAAGTTCTTAAAATAATGGCTCTCATCAATAAAGAGCCGGTCAACGCCGAGCTGCTCAAAAGTGACCGTATCGTCCTTGCGGCTCTGGTCGTTGAGCTTGGCAAGCCTTGCCTCCAGCGATTTCCGGGTGCGCTCCATCTGCTTGACCGTATAGCGTTCCGCTTTCTGCACCCTGGCCTGCTCGATTCCAGCCAGGATTTCCTCGATCTGGCGTTCCAAAATGGCCTGCTGGCGCTCCACACTGATAGGGATTTTCTCGAACTGCGAATGTCCGATGATGATGGCGTCATAGTCCCCGGTGGCAATGCGGCTGCAAAACTTCTTCCGGTTCTGGGTTTCAAAATCTTTCTTTGTCGCTACCAGGATGTTGGCGCTGGGATAGAGCTGGAGCCATTCCGCCGCCCACTGTTCGGTGATGTGGTTGGGCACCACGATCAGCGACTTGGTGCAAAGCCCCAGGCGTTTCATCTCCATGGCGGCGGCCACCATCTCGTAGGTCTTTCCCGCGCCCACCTCGTGGGCCAGCAGGGTATTTCCGCCGTACAGGATGTGTGCGATGGCGTTCACCTGGTGGGGCCGCAGGGTGATCTCCGGGTTCATCCCCTCGAACCGGATATGCCGCCCGTCATACTCGCGGGGGCGGACGCCGTTGAAGGTTTCATTGTAAATACGGCACAGCAGCTCCCGGCGGTCAATGTCTTTCCATACCCACTCGGCAAACTTCTGCTTAATCAGTTCCTGCCTGTCCTGGGCGATGGCGGTTTCCTTCTTGTTGAGGATGGGCTTTTTCTTGCCGTTCTCGTCCTCAATATAATCGAATACCCGCACATCCCGCTGATTTAAGATGTGTTCCAGGATGTGGTAGGCGCTCATCCGCTTGGTTCCGTAGGTGGTATTGGCCTTGACGTTGGCCCGGTCAAAGTTTTTCTCCGTGATACTCCATTGGCCGGTAGCTTCGGCGCGCAGGATTCTAATGCGGCTCCTGGCCTGCCCGTAAGGGGTAAGCAGCTCCACCATGAATTGCTGGTACACCTCGACGGGCACCCAGTTCGCGCCAATGCGGACGCCGATCTCTCCCGCGCCCAAATCCTGGGGCTGGACGGCCTCCAGGGCCTCCACATTTCTGCGGGCGGTTTCCTTTTGCCCGGCTGGGGCCGCCTCCAGAAAGGCTTTTGCCATCCGCAGCTTTTGGCGCACTTTCCCGGAAAGGTACTCGTCCGCCGTGACAAAGGGGTAGCGGCCCAGATCCGCCAGGGAAGGCAGGATGTCCTCCGGTTTCTCTGCGCAGCGAATATCCCGGTAGATCACCCCGGCAAGTTCTTTTTCCAGTTCCTCCGGGGATTTGCCGGAAAGCTGGGCCATATAGTCCATATCCACACGGGCTTTTTCCGAAATAGACACGGCCAGTGCCTCGCTTGCGGTGTCCACGCTGGTGACAGCCACATGGGGCCGGATGGTGCGCCGGGTGAACATATCGGCTTTTCTTTTTAGGCTGCCCTGCTCATCCAGCACTTCGAGAGAGCAGAGCAGGCAGTAGCTGGAGTCCTCCGAAAAGGCCAGCTTGTTGCCCCGGCTGTTGATAAGGCCGTACTTGGCGGTAAAGCTGTCGTAAAGGACGTTGAGCTTTTGCTGCTCGGCTGCAATCTCCTCGTCCGGGTAGCCTTCGGTCTGGTACTCAATGAGCCTGCGGACACATTCCCGCAGCTCGATCATGCCGCGGATACGGTTTTCTGCCGTGACGGAAACCTCTACCGGGTGCATGAGGCTGTTTTCCCGGTAGTACACCTGGCCATCCACCACCGTATAGCTGAAATTCTTCACTGTGGGGTCGGCGGGGATGGATTTATCTTCCTCCTCGTCCAGCTCCTCCAGCTCGTAGGGCTTGATTTCCGCCTGCAAAAACTGGATGGCATTGGCAAGCTGCTCGGACAAATCTTCGCCCTCGCGGGCTTTGCAGGCGCTGTCCGGCCCGAACCGGGTGGATTCCATCACCATGTCGCCCAGAATCATCTCCGGGTGCTGCACGAAATAGCGGTTCATGCGGATTCCGTTTTCATCCGTGTCCAAATGCACCCAATCCTGGTCTAAGTCGGTGATGTGGTCGCGCTTTTGCAGGAAAATGACGTCGCTGGTCACTTCCGTTCCGGCGTTCCGCTTGAAGGTGTTGTCCGGCAGGCGGATGGCCCCGATGAGGTCGGCACGCTGGGCAAGATACCTGCGGACGGCGGAGTTTTCCTTATCCATGGTGCCTTTTGAAGTGACAAAGGCAATCACGCCTCCGGGCCGCACCTTGTCTAACGCTTTCCCGAAGAAATAGTCGTGGATGAGCCAGTGGTGCTTGTCGTATCGCCTATCCAGCACCTTAAAATCCCCAAAGGGGACGTTTCCTACAGCTACATCAAAAAAGCTGTCGGGCATTTGCACGGTTTCAAAGCCGTTTACGGAAATGCTGGCGTTTTGGTAAAGCTGCCCTGCAATCCGACCGGAAATAGAATCCAGCTCCACGCCATAGGCTTTGCTGCCCGCCATATCTGTGGGGAGCAAACCAAGGAAATTGCCGGTGCCGCAGGACGGTTCCAAAATGTTCCCCTGGGTAAAGCCCATCTGCGCGAGAGCCTTGTAGATTCCCCGGATAACCACAGGCGGCGTGTAAAAGGCGGTGAGGGTGCTGGCCCTGGCCGCCGCGTATTCCTCTGAATCCAGCAGGGATTTCAGCTCCTCATAGTGGGGGCTGGTTTCCTCAAAGCAGTCCGCAAGGCCGCCCCAGCCCACATAGCGGGATAGGATTTCCTGTTCTTCGGGGGTGGCCAGTCGTTCCTCCGCTTCGATCTGCTTCAAGGTGCGGATAGCGGCAACATTGGCCGCGTATTTCTCGCTGGGGGTGCCGTGGCCCAGGGCGTCGTCGGTGATGTGAAAATCATGGCGCTGATCCCTGGGAATTTCCGGGTGCAGGGTTGTGAAGGTAATGCGCTCACGGCGGGGGCGCTTCGGCGGCAGTGGGAGTGCTTCTTCTTTTTTAGGCTGTAAATCGGCCTGCTCTGGGCTGGCTGACGGTTCTTCTGTGGCAGGGGCTTGTTTCGCCTGCTCCATGGCCTGTTCATCGGGGAAGTCCCCGTAAACCCGCAGCCACCGGCGCTCATTCAAATCGTAGATACCAGCGCCGTCATAGGCAAAGCCATCCTCGCCCTCCATGGTGCCGGCCACATATTTCTGCGCAGCTTGTTCAGCCTCCGCCAGCGTTTGGTAATCCAGCCGTTCATCAAACCCGTTTTCAAAGTGGTGGTACACCATCACCTCAAAAGGCGATTCCATGCGCTGGGCGTAGCGGTTGATGTCCTCCTGTGTGATCCATTCCGGTTTTTCCGGCAGGGCGGCGTAGAGTTCCCGCATTTTGGCGATCTGCTCCCGCACGTTCCCGGCCCACAAATGCTTTTCCGCACGTCCGCCAGCGCCCAGGAAGTAGTCGCAGTCGGCTTTGAGGCGGCCCAGCAGGCGGTATTCCTCCCCATGGCCGGATGGCATGGCTTCCGCAGCCGGTTCTTCTGCTAACAGCTCGCGCTCGATAAATCCGGCGACATCCTGGCTGTTCCCTTTGCCGCCATGGGAACGGTATTCAGAAATGCCGTCCTCGATCAGCTCATCGGACGCCGCGTATCCGGCTTCATCCAGATAGGTTTTGATTTCTTCCCGCAGAGCCTGCTCCGGGGTAAGCGCCTCGATCTGCTCCAGGCAGAGGGCCACATCCACCGCGATTTCTTCCTCCGGGTCGGCATGGTCGAGGAAAGAGCGCAGCAGCTCATAGAGTTCCTCCCGCCGCACGGGATTGTGGAGCTGCCGGGCAATATTCTCCACCGCCTGGGCGTCATCCTCGCCGTAGTCCATACGGGAACCGTCAAACTCGCCAATAAGGCGCAGCACCTGGGCGGCCAGCGCAGGATAGGGGTCTGGGGCTTCTTCTTTTTGGGGCGGTTCCTGTACCCTGGGTGGCACGGCGAACACCGGCGCGTCCTGGGTCACGGAAATGGTCATTTCCGAAGTGTCAGCAATCCGCTGGATTTCCTCCCGCACTGCCTGGGGCATTTCCTCATCATAAATCGTTACCGTGCGGTCCGGCGCGATGTGGGCAACCGTTTTGTAGTCCCCGTGTTCTTCCTCCAGCCGGTTCCACACAGTAAGCCCATTTCCCAGATGGCCATAGCCCAGGTCGTAGGCTTTGGCTTGCGGCATAGCAGGAGCCACAGGCTCCTTGTGCTCTGCAAAGAGCGTGAAGGTTCCCTGCCGGAAGGCGGTGAGGTTTTCAAATGCCTGCTGGCGCAGGGCATACATCCTGTCATCCTGCGGGGTGGCCTCCCAAACGGGGACCATCATCTGATAGATTTCTTCCACACGGGCCGGGTCGTCAAGCTGCGGCTCGATGAGCTTCACCGCGTCCCAATAGTCAAAGCCAAAGGGATAGGGGTGGGGCTGCTCCTGCGGCACATTCTCAAAGAAAGTGCGGATATTCCGGGCAAGCTGGTGCTTCTCATACTGCGGCATGGCGGCGCGGTCCTCATCGGTGAGGAACCGCCCCTGGGCGATCATGGCGCTGACGCGCTTTTCCACGGCGTTCCATTTCAGCTCCACCTTGGCGTAGGGGGCGGTAATACTGCCGTGGCTGAAAGAAACACCTTTACTGAGCTGGTAGGTCACATCGTCATTCCCACCGGAATGGCCGCTGTACTCGCCGTGGTAGTGCTTTAAGAAATTCTCCCGTTCCTTGCGCTCTGTGTGGTTGCGATAGAAAGAATACACGGCCAGCCGGTAATCGGTGCTGCGTTTTCCACCCCGGAGAAGGTTGTCGATCTCGTCCCCGGAGATGAAAAAACGCCGCTGGGGGGCGCACCCTTCGGCGGCGGTAAAGTGCAGCGGTTCCCGCTGCAGGTCGGAAAGCTGCTCCAGCAATTTTTGCGGACGGTGGAAATGGAATCGCAGCAGTTCCCGGTTCTCTCTGTATGCCTGGACAAACTGCTCCAGCTCATCCCGCAGGTTCTGCAGCCCCTCCGGATGGCCTAACAAATCGCTTATGGCGGCGCTTTCCTCTGGAAACCCATGATTTTTGCCGTAAATGGCATTCACCGTGGGAAGATAGCCCGCGTCGGCGGTGCCTTCTGCAAAATCCTGCCGGAGATACCATAGCTGCGCGGCCCGTTGCTGGCGTTCATACCCGTCCACCCGGTCCAGCTCGCTCTGGGGCATATACCGGCCCAAGTCCAGCAGTTCCCGGATACGGGCCGCCGCCTGTTCCCAGGGGATGAGGGTGGCGCTGGAACGCTGGGCGCTTTCGCCCTGGGCAATGCGGATTCCCTCGGCGTTGTACCAGATGGCATACTGTCGGCCATCCAGATAAAAGCCAGCGCCGTTCTCTCCATAGTGCTCTGCCAGGAACCTGGCATTGTCCGGCTTATCCTTTTTGAAATAGGCGCAGATGATGAGGCGGCTGTTCTGGTCGTTAGCACCAATGCACAGCGCCTCGTCGATTACCTGCTGAGGCAGAGCCGGGTGAGGGAAAATGGATGGTTGGGCCGTACCCTCGGCCTGGGCTGGCTGCTGAAACGCCGCAAAATCAAAAAGGGACATCTGCTGGCTCTCCTGGGTAAGGAGCTGCGGGATGTCCGTCTGAATGAAATATTCTTTTTTGTCAATGAGCTGGGCTGTCCATCCGACTACCAAATCCCACGAAAACACCGATTCCTTTGTGCGGGAACGGTAAGCGCCTTCCCACATGAGCAGGCCGTCCTCCTGGGGCTTATATCCCAGGCGCTGCCCGTCAGCGATGATCTCAGTGTACCGGTCCTGATAAGCGGATTTCAGGTAGTCGGCCCGTTCCTGAACGTCGCTGTGAACCGAAAAGAAAAGCTCGATCTGATTTTTCTTATATTTCAGGTCATCATCTTTGTTGGCGATGATGGCCATGATCTGCTTTTCATCCAAAAGCGCAGGGAGCTGTTCGCCACCTGCGCTTTCTTCCGGTTCATCAATTAGCTGTAAATCAGCTCCGCCAGCACCGTTTCCTCCGCCGCGTTCTGCAGGTTGCTCATCATCTGCACCCACTTCATCTGGTCGCTGGCTTTCAGTTCCTCTGTCACGCCCTGGTTCTTGGCCATCTGCGCCACGATCTGCTCCATCCGGCGCTGGGCGGTCTGCTGGATCTCCGCCAGATGGCTGTTCAGCTTGCCGCTGGTCAGCAGGTTGGTGTACGTCACCCTGCGGTGCTCCTTGAGGAATTTTTTCCGAAGCAATGCGTATTTCCCATGGGGAACCGGCTCCTCCTGGGGCGGCAGAAGGTTCGGCAGATTGTAGTCGCCCTGCCTGGTGTAAGTGATCTCGGTCATATTCAAAACTCCTTTCCGGCTGTGTGTTTTCCTGTTCAGTTACAGCATACTGGTTTTTCTGCTGGGGTTCAAATGTGCGATTTTCTTTTTGGGGCTGTCTTTGCAGGGCAAGAACCGTGCGGGAAATGGCGGAAAGGCACATCTGGGAGATGTCCCCGGTGGCCACGCCTAAAGCGTTCAACGTCTGCGGGGTGTTAAAGTCCGTCACATCCCGGAAATCCATGTCCTCAAAATATTCAGACGGGTCAAGGCCGCAGCGCACCAGCAGCATATATCCAATGCTGTTTTGCACCGCCCTGCGGTATTCCACTTCCAGGTTCAGCTCATCCAGTTCTTCCAGAAAGCTGCCTTCCGTGAGGGTTTTCAATTCTGCCAGGTAGTCGGGCATATTGTCCTCCACGGCGTTCTTTGCCGCAGAGAGCAGTGCTTCACCCAAATCCTCCTTGCGCTCCAGCTCTCCAAAGCTGTTTTCCAGCGTTTCAATGATGTCCGGCGCATATTCCTCCCGCACCGTCCAAAGGGGGACGGGGCGGGGGAACCGGGCCTCATGGGTATCGGAAATATCAAAGTAGTATTTCAGTCGGGGTTTTCCATTGTGTTCACCGTCAAAAACGGCAATGCCGTTTGCGCCCCGGTTTACCCAGCGCCCAAATTGCCGGTTCCATCGCTCGATCTCCAGGACGGCGGTGGCGTCTGGGCGCTGGGCGTAGACAAGCAGTTGTTCATCGAAAGAAAGCCGGTAGTTGCGGCAGGCAGAAGCCAGAAACGCCCGCCACTGGTCGGGAGCTGTCGCTTTGCGCTGCGTTTCCCGGTACAGCTCCGTCAAGGCTTTATATAATATCGCCATCGGTTGCCCCTCCTTTTCTTATTCTTTTTTCGCAGCTTTCAGTTCTGCACTGTAATCCTTATCCGGGTCACAATAATTGCACAGGGAGAGCAGCAACAGCCAGATGGTATTTCCGGCCTCCTTCGGGTACATCCGAAGCGCCACGCAGGGCGCATGATAGCTGTCAACAAAGGGCCTCCCATAACGCATAAACTGGCCGATCAGTTTTTGGGCCATCTCCCGGTATTCTTCAAAGGGGTTCTGTTCCGCCTGCTGATGGAGAACCGTCATCAGCAGGTTGAACCAGTCCTCATGCGTGTCCAGTATTACAGGCGGTAAAGACGCCATTTTTATCACCTCATCTTTCCATGGCTGCGGCCTGCCGCTGCCGGGGAATGGAAAACCCGTAGACTTTGGCGATGTCGTCGCCCAGCCTGCGGGTCACTCTCGTAATATCGGCGCGGGTCGCAATGCCGCGATATAGTTTTTCTTTCAGCAGTTCGATTTGGGAAGGGCTGGCGCTGTCCTTGTAGACGCGGTAGAGGTAGTGGTTTGTGCCGTCATGGTGGATGGCGTCGCACCGCAGATCGCCCAGGCGGTCTACATACCATGTGGAATAGTCCGTATCTCCGTAAAGGCAGTCCCGGATATTGCCGCTGGGGATTTCCTTATATCCCATGCGCCGCCCATTCCACAGGCCCAGGTCGCCTACAACCAAAATGGGCTGGGAAAGCTGCACGTCAAGGTTCATACGTTCATCGTCCAGGTAATCCCCATTGATCTCATACATCAGGGAAATGCGCTCATCTTCGGATAAATCCGGGTAATCCGCCTCCAGATCGTCCCTCCAGTCCTCATAGTCCAGGCTATAATTGCTCCAGATAACGTGTCTTTCCTCGTTCATCGGGCTTCACCCCGGTCTTTCCTTTTGGAAAGCTGCGCTTTCTCCGCCAGCGTTTTTTCCCGCGCCTGCCAATATGCGGCATGAAAGGTTTGCAGGCTGTCATTGATAAGGGCCTCATACGCACCGGGGGCAAAGCGTTCGTTGACGGGCGCTTGGTACATCTCTTTATCCATCAGCTCCCGCAGCGCCACCGGCTCGTCGCAGTCCTCTTCAAAGCAAAGATACGCGCCCTCGGTAAATCCGCAGTCCAGTGCTTCTTTGCGGAATACCTTTTCCGCTACTTCCCGGCGTACCATAATGCCGCCGTGTCCTGGAGTGGAAACGGAATAAACGCCGGGGCAGAGCGTTTCGCACTCCTGTACGTTCCCCCATGGGGAATAAGGCGGGGTCTCCGGCGCAATGGCGTCATGCCGCTGTTCTTCCAGGCACTGTACTTCTTCCTGCGCCCGCGCCACCAAATCCTTTTGCGCGGAAAACAGGTCGCTGAAATAGTGGCCCCAATAATAGTCCTTCCGGTCGGTGCATTTCCAGGTAACGAATTGCTGGGGCGCTGTCAAATGGACGCCCAGCACAAACTCGCTGTCGCCCACATGGCAGGAATCCGTAATGATATATCCCGCGTTCTCTCTGTAATCCATCATCGAACCTCCGTTTCATTCAGAATAAAGTCCTTGACTTCCTTTATGCTGGCAAAATCCCGTTCATCCCCGGTAAGGTAGCGCACCGCGTCCTGCCATTGGGACAGCGGGTAGCTGTTCTCATCCATCCCGCACAAGTCGGACAGGGCCGCCCTGCGCAGAAATGGGGTGAGGTTTAAGTCGGAGATAAAGCAGCCATGCCGGGCCGCCAGTATATCCAGCAGGTGCAGTTCACTCATGGCCGCACCTGCTTTCCCCGGCTTCTTTCAGCAATTCCTCCACCAGACTGCCGCTGCGGATTTTGTTGCGGTCGGCCAGCACCTTGTTCTGGACGCACAGCACCGCCCGGATGTTGGGAACGGTAATGCCGGGGATTTCCACCATCTCCTCCGGGGTGACGGTGAGAAGCTGCACCGGCGAGTAACCAGCCTGGGCGAATATGCGGAACAGCCGCTGCTCGAATCGTTCTTTCATCTGCAAAAACTCCTTTCTTTTGGGTATGTAAAAGGGGCGGCCCCGCATGGCCGCCCCTGGCTGGTTACTTCTTCCGACTTCTGACTTTCAGGAAAATCAGGCCGCCGATGATGAATACCACCAGCGCAATGGCAATGATCGTTTTTAATTCCATAGTCAATTCCTCCTAACACAATTTCAGCCGCTGTTATTCAGCGGTGTTTTTGTCCTTCCTGCGTTTGCCTACATAGGACGCAACGCTCAGGGCGGCAGCCCCCATAGCGGATACGCCCATCAGGGCCGCCCACAGCCAGGGCTTGCTGTCGTCGCCGGTTTTTGGGGTATCGCGCAGCTCGTTGTGCATTTCCGCCACGGTGGTCTTATCCGCAAAAATCGTCACCGTCTTATCCGCAGGCAGCACATAGTTGGCGCTGGCTCCATCCGACACCTCGGACACGGTGTAATCGCCTACGCGCAGGCCCTCGATGAAGATTTCGCCGTTTTTATCCGTTTTGAAGGTCTGGTCGTAGCCGTTGGCCCCGGTCACGCGGAAGGAGAAGCCCTCCACTTTGCCGTCACTGGATGTCTTTTCAATCCGCAGGGAACCGGTCTGGGCCATGTTGGTGAAGCCAATCCCGGCCTCGTTTTCTACCTCGTAAATCTTGCCGTTCTCGATGATCTCCACATAGTAGGCATTTTCATCCAGCAGGAAGCCCTCCGGCGCTTTGGTTTCCTTTACGAACACGCCGCCGTAGAGGATGTGGGACATCTCATAAATGCCGGTGCTGGTTTCCTCCAGCTTGCCCAGCAGCTCGTCGCCCTCGTCCAGTTCTTTGTTGCCGTTGGTATCGCGGTACACCTCGAACTCGGCCCCGGTGAGCTTGTTGTCGGGATAGTCTTTATCCACCTTCGTCAAACGCAGGTCGCCGTAAATGCGCTCGTTGGCAAGGGAGATTTCCACTACCTGCCCATCTTCCTCCACGGTAACGGGGATCACTTCATCGGAGAGGATGAACCCTTCCGGGCTTTCCAGCTCTTTCAGTACCCAATTTCCGTAAGGCACATTAGAGAAGGAGAAGCTGCCGTCCTCCGCTGAGGTGGCGGTGGCAAGGGCGTTTTCGGCGGTAAACTCGGTTTCATCGGACTTAAAGAGGCCAATGACGGCCCCGCCCAGGCCCGTGCCGTTCTCATCGGTTTTAAGGCCCTTGATTTCACCGCGGATCAGCTCGTTGGTGACAGCCTCGCCATCATTAGCGGAAATCTCTACCACGGCAACAGAAGGCCCACCGTACTCAAAGGTGAACGGGAAGGTTTCACCATTCAGCAGGTAATGGCTGTCAGTGGAAAGCTCCTTCAGGTAGAAGCTGCCGAAAGGCAGGTCGGTGCTGCAAACGGCCTGGCCGTTCTCATTCACAGAAACGATTTCCAGAAGCCCGTCTGCCGGGATCACGGAACCGTCTGCTGCGGTGATGTCCTCCTGGGCATAGAGGCCAAAAGTTACGGCGGAGATTTCGCCATTCATGCCAATGCCAAAGGTTTCATCCTGCTCCAGCACCTTGTCAAGCGTCACAAGAGCTTTCTGGCGCTGGTTGTAGAAGCTGGCAGAGGTTTCGGTGACTTCCACCTCCTGGCCTGCGTACACCAGCTCCACGTTGGTGATGTTCTCGCCGGTATCCACCATGCCGTGGGGGAACTGGATTTCCTTCACCTGGAATTTGCCCAGGTAAAGGGGTTGGCTCTGGGCCGTCCCGTCCTCGCCGGTGGTGATGGTGTCCACTACCTCGCCCGCAGAGTAGCGCAGGGTGCCATCCAGGGTGTAGACGTCCTCCAGGGCGGTGATTTCAAACACCGCATCGGGCAGGCCCTGCACCTCATACACCGGCTGGTAAACGCCCTCGCTTTCTGCCACAGAGGAGAACACCTCACCGGTTTTGCTGACCTTGATGATTCCTTTCTGGGCCATGTTGGGCTTGGTGACTTCGATCACCGTCACGCCGCCTTCTTCGCTGGAGTTGTCCTCGGTCACATCAAAGTAAACCGGGGTGCTGTCCAGCACATAGCCGTAGGGGGCCTGGACCTCCACCAGAGAGTACCCGGAGCCATACTCCAGCTTTTCCGGGGTGACAAGGTAGCCCTCGGAATTGGTGCAGAACGTATCAATGGTGGTCGGCGTCGGGTAAGTGAAGGTCATTTCCACCTTGCTGCCATCGGGACGGTAAATCTGGAACCCGGCCCCCGCATAGGGGATGGTGACGCCGGTTTCCGCGTCCACCTTGACCACCTTGATGAAGCTCTCAAAATTGGCGTTGTTGATAAGGTAGCGGTAGGTCTGGCCGTCCCGAGCGATATACACTTCAAAATCGTCCATCAGCTCGCGGCCTTCCCAGCCCTTGGTCTGGCGGACGATATAGGTGCCGTAGGGCAGCTTTTTCGACTGAGCAAAGCCATTCTCGTCACAGGTGAGAACGTCGCGCTCAGATTCTTTGGCATTTTCATAGCTGCCGGCTGATTTCAAGAATACCTGGAACTCCGCGCCGGATTCCGGGGTTTCGATCTGGGTTTCCCCGTCATCGGTATGCTTGATGATGGCGATGTCGCCTTTAATAACCTGCTCGGTCACATCATTGGCGGTGTCGTTCAGCTCGATCTCATACAGTTCCGGCTCCGCACCTACCTTGTGAATAGTGGAATCCAACAGATAGCCCTCGCTGGGGTTGATTTCACGAATCGTCCAGTCAGAATCACAGACATAATAATCCGTGGTGAACTGACCGTTCTCATCGGTGGTATAGCTGTCGATAAGGGTGTCGCCCTTATAAAGCCCATAGGTGGCTCCTGCAAGAGAAGCGTCGCCCTGGGGCGCGCCGGTTTCCACATCGCTCTTGGTTACGGTGACGCGAAACTTTTTCAGCACATTGTTCACGCTCTTGTGGGTGACTTCGTTCCATGCAATCGTGGCGCTCTGAGCCTCCGGCACCACATAACGGATGGGGGTATCCACCTCCTCCAATACATAGCCTGTGCCGATGAGCACGTTTTCAAAACGCGCCACACCGTTTCCATCCGTCACAGCATACTCATCCACCGGCTGCCCGGAGAGAGATGTGCCGGACAGATGGAAAGTCATGCCCTCCACCAGCCCGTCCTCGCTGGTTTTCGTCACTTCCAGGCTGCCGCGCTTCAGCTTGTTATTGAAAGTTACGGTGGCGGTTTGGCCACTGACGATGGTCACGCGCTGGGTTTCCTGGGGTTCGTACTTCTCAATCGACTGTTCGGTTACGGTATAAACGCCAGGGTTGAGGTCGGTGATGTCGATCTCGCCCGCCTCATTGGTTGTCTTGGTGGCGCTGTACCCCTCGCCGGTGATCGTGAAGGAGATGCCCTCTACTTTGCCATCCTCGGAAGTCTTAATCAGCTTCATGTTGCCGGTTTTGACTTCCAGATTGAGATAGCCCACCATCTGATCGGAAACGGTAGCTCCATAGGTGGCAAAGTCCTGCTTGCCGCCGCCGATAATCCCATCCGTCCATACCACTACGCCGCTGCGCTGGGCGGAGATTTTTTCTGCTTTTACCGTTACAGAGCCTTTGATGGCCTGGCTGGAAGTGATGGTAAGCTGGTTTCCGTCCACAGAGAAGTTCAGGCCGGTAATATTGCTGGTAAAGGTGTAATCTCCCAGCACGCCGTTGGTATCCGTGAGAGTGAGGGAATACTGCTGGCCGTCCCATTTCAGCTCGTAGGCCCCGGCGTCTGCGGTGCTGCTGAAAAAGCTGGGCAGCATGGTATGACGTTTTACCGCGCTCTCAATGGCGGAATACTGACTGAAGATCTCGCTGTAAAGGGGATTCTCCGGGCTGATATATTCCGCGATATTGTTCTTGCCCTGGGCGTTGGCGTCCACATGGTTAAACTGGCTGTCGCGCTCACCCACGACGGTTTCCCAGACAAGAAGCTGGGTGGCGATTGCCCCGGCCATCTTGCTGGCGTCCTCCGGGTCATCGGTCATCCATGAGGTGCTGGCGTTGCCCTGCCATCCATAGGTCATAATCCGCCCGATATATTCCTTGATGGTGTCCGGTGGGATAGTGGGGTTCAGATCGGACGGGTAATCATCCCAGAAATCCTCGCCCCGGCCAGTAAACTGGTCGCCGGAATGAACGCCGACGCCGGGTTCGATACAGTAGATGACTTTCCCGTTAAAGGAATCCTGCGTGTGGATGGTAAAACCGTTATTTTCGCCGGTAGACCATCCGCCCAGGAAATTCATAGCGGAATGTCCCCAGCCTGCCTTGTTAGGGTCGCTGGCACGGGGGAACTCCACCATATACGTCGTCATGGTTTCCCCTGCGGCAAACGCTGTGGTTCCCGTCCCTGCGAATATGCCCAGGCACATGAGCATGGCCATGAACAGGGACAGGGGCTTTCTCAATGCTTTCATCGTGTTACCTCCTTGAAATGGCCGCAAAAAAAGCACACCGTTTCCGATGTGCTGCGGCTTGTGTTGGTTACTGTCTAAAAAAGAGAGGCCCGCCCGGTTTTCCTCGCAGCCCGATGTCTGCCTGTGGAAAAGAGGCCGGAGCTTTTTATAAACATCCAGGCTCCCCAAATATCTTCTTTTTTAGGCTGTTTAGGTTGTTTGGAAGGGGTAAGGTGTGGAGAGGGGGAACCGGCACAAGTTGCCGTTTCCCCGCAAATGGGCGCACTTCCCCCTTGTGAGTGGGCTATCTCTCTAAACTGCGCTGGCGTTTGCGGTAAAGTTCCAGCGCCTTGACAATGGTGTCCTCGATCTTCTGCGTGGGCGTCCCCGGCGCAAAAAACCGGCTGATTTTTTCCTTTGGGATTTTGAACTGTTCTTTTTGATTGCCTTTTTCCTCCTCCATGATAACCGCCATAGCGTCCTTGGACAGCCGTTCCGCCCCAGTTTTCGCATCGGACATCCGGCGCATTTTGATGGCCTGGGCGTGGGACGGGGTGCAGTCCATCTCGTCCATGATAGCGAACAAGTCGGCCTGTTCTTCTTTTCGCAGGTAGGACAGCTCCACCGCTGGGCGCAGGGCAATTTGCAGCATATCCGGGTCTTTGAGTACCGAGTTATCTGCCAGCTCCAGGATTTCCGGGATAAGGTGGGTAAGGCGGATATATTTGCGTATTTGCTCATGGCTCTCGCCAGACTGTTCCGCAAGTATCTGACGTGATCTTTTACTATCCAACTTGTGCAACACCGTTGCACAAGTTAAATCTGTACGTTCGCCTTGCTGCCGTTTCATCGCGTCCAGCTTCATCTTATAGGCAAACGCTTTCTCCGAGGGCAGAATCTGCTCCCGCTGCAAGTTAGAATCCACCATGATAATCGTGGCTTCATCATCGGTGAGCTGTCGCACAATACAGGGGATTTCCGTAAGCCCCGCTAAATCCGCCGCCTTTTTCCTGCGGTGTCCGGCCACCATCTCATAGCCGCCCTCCGGCTTGGGGCGCACCAGGGTGGGAACCAAAACGCCGTATTGCTTCACGCTCTCCGTCATTTCCTGCATGGCCGCGTCCATCCGCACCTTAAAGGGGTGATTGGGAAAGTCGCTGATCTCCGCAGGAGAAAGGTTGACGACTTTTTCAAGCCTTGCCTCAGCCCGTTCTTCCTCCGTGGAAAACAAATCATCGGCTGAGGGAAGATTGAAGTTTAGCGCGCTGTTTCTCGCCATCCGCCAACACCTCCTTTGAAAACTCCGCGTAAGCCTGAGCTACTTTGCTCCCCTTGTCGTAGGCGTAAATACTCTTGCCTGCTGCGCTGGTCTCTGCGGCTTTGATGGCTACGGGAATCTCGGAACGATAGATTTTTAATACGCTCCCGTAGGTCTGCCGCAGGATTTCCGCCGTCTGGCGGGCCAGATTGGTACGTCCGTCTACCAAAGTGAGCAGCACCCCGTCCACCTTCAGGGCCGGGTTAATCCGCTTTTTTACCCTTGTGATGTTTTTGATAAGCTGGGTCATGCCTTTGGCGGGCAGGTAGTGGGCCTGCACCGGGATAATCACGCTGTCCGCCGCAGCCAGGGCGTTGATCGTAATCATACCCAGGGACGGCATACAGTCGATGAGCACTACGTCGTAATTTTTCTTTGCTTCGTTGACATAGGTGCGTAAAGTGATCTCCCGGCTCATGGCGTTGACAAGGGTAGCCTCTAAATCTGACAATTCAATGTTGGCAGGCATGAGGTCTATGCCTTCGCTGTGGTGCAAAATACCCTCGTCTGCGGTAAAAGGCTCGTCGCGGATGATCTTTCCCATGACGGTAGCAAGCGTGGTCTGTAAGCTGTCCTGGTCTTGCCAGCCCAGGCAGGTGGTAAGGTCTCCCTGGGGGTCTGCGTCAATGAGCAGAACTTTTTTCCCCAGACGTGCCAGGCCAATGCCCAGGTTCACCGTCGTGGTGGTCTTGCCCGTGCCACCCTTCTGGTTGGCCAGCGCGATCACGCGGCTATTCCTGGGGCGGCTTCTTTGTTCCGGCATTTTCATGTCCTCCTTCTTCATAGATTTAGCCGCCCGTTGGCAGGACGGACGGCTATGTACGCGGAAAATCCGAAACGTGGGCATGAAAAAAGCCGCTTACTCTCTGAAAAGAATAAGCGGCTCATAAGGCAGCGATATGTAATTTTACATCTTCTTCACCGGGGCGCACATCACTTTGAGCAGAAGTTCATCCAGGCAGCCGGTGTCCCTGTTTTCCCGGAGCATGGTATTGCGCAGGTGGTTGAGGCTTTGTATGACGATACTGTTTTCCGTAGGGGTAAGAAATATCTTTAATTTCCGCTTTCTCATTTGGCACTCCTCCTTTGTGCTTCTATTATATATGTAAGGAAATAGTGCCGCAAATGTGCGATTTTCAATTAGGTAGAAGCTGGATTGCAAAGGTATGTATCCGCATTTACCTTTAGCTTTTTCAGTGCGGCAAGGATTTTTTCATACTCTTTACGGCGCGGAACGCGGATTTCCCTTTCCCAGCCAGAATAAGACGTTTGGCCTATTCCAATCACCTCAGCCATTTGCATTTGAGTTAGGGAAAGCTCCTGCCGTACCTTTTTCAAAAGAGTGGAATACGGGTAATCTACAAAAGCGGTATATTTGTCCAGAAGCCTGTTGCGGTCAATCCCCAGCGCATTTGCAAGTGCTACCGCTGTGCTGTGCTTGATGGGGTGCCGGTCATTTTCATACAGAACCAATGTCGCGGGCACAATACCAACCTTTTCCGCCAGTTCCCTTGTGGTGAAGCCCTGGAATGTCCGGTGATACTTCAAATATTGGCCCGGTGTGGTGCATTTTTCATCGGTTTTATAGTCAAAGGTCAAATGAATCATGATTTTGCCTTTAGAATAGAGGTAAATCCCTGTGTGATTGAGATTACTATCGGTAATTCAAAAATGTATTAATAAATACAATTGCTTTTTTATTTGTGAATTTTATCCTTCTATTCAAAAATTACACATGCAAGAAGTTAATAGGAATCATACAAATAGGCTTTTTAACGATGGTTATGGGAGGAACGGAGATTTTAGCTTCTGTATTACTTTCACCTATATCTCATGATTTTGGAGCATATAAGTATGATTTATCTGTCATGATCTCTTTTGCTGTGTTGGGACGTCTTCTATATTTTTCCATTATGCAAATCAGTGCTAGGCTTTTTAAACCAACAAAAGACGGTATAGATACAAGTACAGTTCTTTTACTATCTGTACTACCATTAGTATCAGTACTTATTACGATGACGATTGCCTACATTAGTATAACTACGCGGATTAAACCGATTGTTGGCATATTGATGGCAATTAGTGTTATTGCATTACTGATGGTTAATATTTTAGTAACAGCTGTTTATAATCATATACAGAAAATGTGTAATGATCGTTTAGAATTGGAGTTAATTGCTCAGAAAGCTGAAATAAATACGGAGAATTATAAAATACTAAAAGACCATTATGATCATCAACGTGTTCTGATACATGATATACGTGGTCATATGCAAGTGATGAGGGGACTGCTTGAATCGAAAAATTATGATGAACTTGAAAATTACCTTTTGGATATGGAACGGGATCCGGCTTTGCAAAAGATAGCACGATTATGTGATAATACAGTTCTGAATGTAATTTTAGTCCATCACGCATCTATCTGCAAATCGTTAGGCATTGATGTCGATTTTGATATTCGTCAGCATTCGGTAGATTTTATATCGGCTCATGATATTACAGCAATTTTTGATAACCTACTTACTAATGCCGAGGAAGCAGCAAAAAATACCAGTGAAAAATATATTAAACTTTCTGCTATGCGGCAAGGGAAAACCGGAATGTTGATTACGATTATTAATTCTTGTGATTCTGCTCCGGATATGGATGAAGATGGAAATATAAAAACGAAGAAAGAGGATAAAGAGCACCATGGTGTAGGGTTAAAAAGTGTTAGGCAAGCAGTCAAAAGGTATCAAGGCGTGATGAGAATGTATTATAACGAAACAGAACGTAGATTCCATTGTGTAATTCGGCTAATTAATAGTATTTAAGAGCATGTGTGATTTATATTTTTATTTTGAAATATAGCGTGAGATAAAATTTAATTATTGATATTAAAAACGCAGCCTTCGAAGAAATCCGTTGGTTGCTTTTTTTATTAAAACAATCCCTATAAACAACTTGAATTCAAGTAAGCGCACAATAACCACCCGCATGGCATCTCACCCAACGATGTGAGATAATATCCCAAAACTTGAAAAACGCACGGTGAGTTTTTCGAGAAGGAGGGAGAGATGCTATCAAATGGCAGATGTATTGGCAGTGCGGGACGACTATCGGTCGCAGACATGGACAATGCTTATTCAGGAATCAGCAACAGCGGACTGACAAAACGGGAATTTTGCCGGCGGCGTGGGATCTCCGAGAAAAGCTTTTACTATTGGCTTCGGAAACTCCGCAGTCAGATGGCAGAAGCTGCCGGGCCTCAGATCGTGCAGCTGGAATCTTCTGTGACTTCAACGGAGATTCTTCAGATCCAATACCGGGGTGCAGAATTGAAGCTGCCGGTCGGTGTGGATATTGAGGCTGTCGCTGCACTGCTTCGGTCCATTCAATCGCTATGATAGATCTGACAAAAGTCCGAAATTTCTATATTGCCTGCGGCTATGCAGATCTCCGTCTTGGGATCGACGGCCTTGCCGCAGTAGTGAAGCAGCAGTATGGCAGTCATTTTGACGAAGAAAGTCTGTTCCTGTTCTGCGGCAGATGAACGGAACGGATCAAGGCTCTGCACTGGTGCGGCGACGGATATATCCTGCTATATAAACGGTTATCCAACGGGAGATTTCAATGGCCGAGGACAGAAGCAGAACTGCGGTTACTGGATCCCCAGAGCTTCCGCTGGCTCATGGAAGGGCTTCGGATCGAGCAGAAAACGGCCATCCGTAAAGGGAAACCAAGAGATCTATTCTGACAAAAATGTTCCGAAAATTGCATATATTTCTGTACTTTAACCTGCCTTTATGGTAGAATAAAGGCAGGTTAAAGTTGCTTTTTGGGAGGAGAATTCATGGCCGCAGCAGACAGGAAAATCACATATACTGCCGCGGAAGTTGCGGAGCTCATCCGTCCTCTGACCCAGTCTGTAGAAGCGTTGCAGAAGGAAAACGCGGAGCTGAAGCGGAAGCTGGAGCACATGAATGAGATCCTTGCCAATGCGCAGAGAGCCCGCTTCGGCCAGTCCAGCGAGAAGAAGACCTATATTCTGAGCGAAGACCAAATGAGCCTGTTCAATGAGGCGGAGATCTGTCAGGACAACAAGGCGGAGGAGCCTACGGAAGAAACCCTTACCGTAAAAGCGCATGCCCGTAAGAAGAAAAGAACCATTGATGAGCTGGCAAAGAACCTTCCTGTAGAAGAAATTGTAATTGGCCTTCCGGAATCCAGACTTACCTGTGACAAGTGCGGCGGCACTTTTAAGCTCATTGGTAAGAAGCTCGTCCGCAGGGAACTCATCATTATCCCGCAGTCTGAGAAGATTCTGGAATACTACAGCTGCACCTATGCCTGCGACAAGTGTGAGAAGGATACCGGCTTCGCCCATATCATTACCACCAGAACGCCGCCTCCTCTTATGAAGCACTCTCTGGCATCTCCCTCTACTGTGGCAGATGTTATGACGAAGAAGTATGTGGACGGAGTTCCTCTGGCCCGGCAGGAGAAGATTTGGGCGAGACAGGGTGTGGAGCTGAGCCGGGCCACCATGGCCAACTGGGTGATCCAGTGTGCCCAGAGCTGGCTGAAGCCGCTGTACAAGCATATGAAGCGGCAGCTTCTGGAACAATCCGTGATCCACGCGGATGAAACAGTGGTGCAGGTGCTGAAAGAGGACAACAAGCCTGCCGCCTCTGAATCCAGAATGTGGCTCTATGCCAGCGGAGAATACAGCAGCCAGCATATTCGCATCTTTGAGTACCAGCCTGACCGGAGCGGCAAACGCCCGGAGAGCTTTCTGAAAGGCTTTAACGGATGCCTGATAACGATGGCTACGCAGGATACAATCAGGTGCAGAAGGTGACCCACTGCGGCTGCTGGGCCCATGCCAGGCGGAAATGGCGGGAGGCCATGCCAGACGGCGCAACTGTGAAAACCAGCAAAGCCGCCGTAGAATTTCGGTATTGCACGAAGCTGTTCTCTCTGGAGAAGAAATACATATATGCCGATGTCAAGGCTCGGAAAGAGTACCGCCAGAATGTGGTTTTGCCCCTTCTGGAGGAGTATTTTGCATGGCTGAAATCGATCCACCTGGAAAAGGGCAGCAAACTGGAGGATGCGGTACGGTATTCCCTGAACCGGAAACAGCAGCTCATGGCATTTCTGGACTATGGAGATGTCCCTATCTCCAATAATCTGGCTGAGAACGCGATCCGGCCCTTTGTGGTGGGAAGAAAGAATTGGCTGTTCTGCGACAGTGTCAAGGGAGCGGAATCCAGTGCCATTGTGTATTCGCTGGTGGAAACGGCCAAGGCCAACGGCATTGAGCCTTATGGGTATCTATTGCTGGTGCTGAGTATGCTGCCCTATCTGGGTAAATCTCCGACCCATGAGGAGCTGGAAAAGCTGATGCCCTGGCACCCGGCAGTCCGGCACCGGGAACATATACGGAAATGAACAAACGGCAGAGTCCTGCGAACGGGACTCTGCCGTAATTTTGTTCGGGCCGGGTGATTATTGTGCGCTTACGAATTCAATACCTTTTACTTTAAATAATTAATTTGATTTGTTTGTTGAAGCTTTGAAACTAGAATTTAAAAAAACGGCTTGCGTTGTAAGCAGTATATTAACATTTCAATAAATATAGAAATATTTGTAGAGTGTAAATCCCATTAAATGTTACTTCATGATGCTTTTTTGTCATTTAGTGTGATTTGCCTTGACTTAATTTAGAATTCTAATATTATGTATGTAGACCAATAATCACTTTAGCTTACAGAAAAAACTGGTATAAATACACTTGGATTTCTCCAAAACAAAATATGTAAGAAATCGGAATTTCTTGGAAATAAAACAGCTAATAAATCAACAAAATAATCAACTCGCGCAAAAATACGTACAAAATTAAAGAAGAATGATAATATGAAGCTACTTTAAGATTCTTATTCAGTAATTTTCTAAAGATAAGCGAACCTTTAGTATCTTAAGAAATTCTACTGAAATTAGAACATACTAAATTTTTGAGGAGTGACAGAAATGAAGAAAACTATGAGAAAAAGAATGCTATCAATTCTGATTTTGGTTTGCTTACTGTTTGCAATTTGTGCAACACCGGCTTCGGCGTATACATTCAGCTTTAATTTCCCGAGCAGCGATCAGATTTCAAGCAGTATGAGATCTACCTCTTTTTCGTATCAGTCTAAGGGTGCAACTCCTTATGTATCAACAAATGTGACCACAATTAGCACCCTTTACTTTATGTCTCCAAGTCGTCTTTCTAGTACTAATGCGACTAATATCGTTTATATTACCAGTAAGACGACAAAAAATTTCACATGGAGATCTGGATATGGCGGGGTTGGCAATGCATATTATCTCTCTGGTTGTCCGAACACCAACAATGGTACTTGGAATGCCTATTCCTCTAATGGTTCTTGGGGACTGTAAAGCTGAAATCTGCATAGGTTAACTTACAAAGGCTTCGCTGTTCGCTCGAAGCCTTTACAAATTTAGAGGGTTAGGTTATGAATAAAATCCAACGAACTTTTTTGTTTGCACTGTTAATATGTATGATTTTGTTAACCGGCTGCGCAAGTCATAAGGAGCAGGTAAAAGCGCCGGAGACGCTGAAGATCACGGCGAAGCTGCCGGAGATCTATCCGAAAACGCTTTCTAAATATAAAGTGGATTGGTATGTGCAGGACGATGAAACGGCGATCCAAAACCTGCTGCACGGGGAGATCATATCTGCGGAAGAACACAAGATGGGCGTTACATACCGCACGGAATCGGACGGGCTCAATGTGTATTCCGGCGACATGCACGGCGGGTTCTACTACTATCGAGAGCAAACCGACCGTGCGCCGGAGTGGGATGAAGACATATTCATGCTCTCGAAAGCGGAGAATGAGGGCTCGAAAACGGACGCGACGCACCTAAGATTCGGTGGCGGTGAGATGCACTCGTATGATAAAGCCGATTTAGACTTTGAACCTCAGCAGGCGGTTTTGGATACGGTCGCGGAGAAGCTTGGAGCGCTCGGTCTGCCGGAGGTCGATTTGTATCGATCCGAAGCGCGAGACGCGGATACGCTGAATATGAACCGCGAAATTTATAATACCTATGCGGAGCAATATCTTGAAAACGGCGTTGATGCAGAGAAGATCGATACGCCGTTTTTCGAAAAGGACGAGCATTATGTATTCTGGTACCGCCAAATGCTGAACGGTATTCCGTTTACAAGTGAGATCTGGGAGCGCAGCACGCGAGAGACGCCGACGGAAACGAGCGTTTATGTGCGGTACGATAAAGACGGGATATTCGGTTTAAAAGCTGAGAATTTGTATGTTGTCGGCGATGAGCTGGAAAAGATGAACATCATCACGCCGCAGGCAGCGATCGACGTGTATGTTAAGGAATACAGCAAGGCAATCCATTTTGAAACCACCGAGATCACAAATGCAGAGCTGAATTATGTGGTCGTGCTGGATAAAGACGGTATGTATGCGCGTCCGGCATGGGTCATCACGATGGTGACGGAAATGCCGGTCGAAAACGACCCGCTGCATGAAACGCTGCCGGAGAACACAGTGATCGCGGTCTCGGCAGACACGGGTGTGATCCTCGAAAGGGAGACGGATACAAGATGAAATTTTTGCGTATGCTCTGCGTGCAGCTTCGGCAAATGCTATCGTGGAAGCTGTTCGTATATGGAGCTGTTTTTGCATTGGTACAGACCGGCGGCGCGCTCGGCTTTATGACGCGGGATGAATTCACCTCGGTTTGGTACATCGTTTATCTCGGCACAACGACCGGCATGTCTTTTTTGACGCTGTATATTCTGCCGACTTTGTTATTTTCCATGAGCTTGCAGCAGGACTGGGAAAACCATGCCACGCCGTACTGGACAGTGCGTGCCGGTGTAAGCAATTACACCGTGGCAAAGCTTTTGACCGGCGCTGCGGCGGGATTTTTAACGGTCGGAATCGGTTTGCTGTTATGGATTTTTGCTCTCCGCGCGGCGCAGTACCCCTGGTTCGTGGATGCGGTGGGCGACACGGGGTACGAAGCGGCGTTGTTAAACGGAAGTATATTTGCGGGTTTTGCCGGGTATATTTTACATTATGCGCTTTCAGGTGCGGTCATCGGGATGTTCGGCATGTTTATCACTGTGTTTATTCAAAACGCGTATGCCGGCGTGGCGGCGCCGCTGTCACTGCATCTTACGCTTTCAAGGCTACTGAGCAATACGCCGACGAGCCCCACGAGCGTTTGGCATCTCAATAATTGGGTCGTCAGTATACATACGGCACCGACCGCCGGGCAGACGCTTTTAGAAAAGCTTTTGCTTACGCTGCTTTTGTGTACCGTGATGTGCATAGCAGCTGCGGAACACATGAAAAGGAGGATGGAGCATGCGTAGCGGAAAAACAGCGCTGACCTGCGCGAAAATCAGCCTTTTGCAGTTGTTTTCAAATCCGAACTGTATTCTGATCCTTGCGGTCATGACGATCTTCAGCTTCTACATTTATTCGCCAATGTGCCGCATTTCGCAGTTTTATCAGATCTCTGTGCCGCCGTGGCTATTTCCATTCTATCTTTCGTGGTATCAGATGCTTCTTGTACACTGCGGACTGTGCCTGCTTTTGTTTGCCGATACGGTAGAAATTGACAGCTACACGAATCTGATGCTCGTGCGCATCGGGCGTGTGCCGTACATTCTCGGGTATCAACTGTATATTTTAGCGGCATCTTTTTTGTATACGGTCGTACAGGTCTTGCTTTCCGTTCTCTTCATTTTGCCGGTCATCGGCTTTGATGCGGATTGGGGCGTGCTGATCCGCACATTGGCGGATTCCGCCGGGCAGGTCGCGGCGCAGACGAACAGCACGCTGTCTTTTGTCGTCAGCAATGAAATCTTATCGCGGTTCACACCGCTCGAAGCCATGCTCGTCAATTTCCTGTGCATCTGGTTATCCACAGCGTTTGTCGGATTTGTAATTTGTTTCTTTCGTATTTTCATCAGCAAAGCGGCGGCTGTCATTGTGGTGGGCGTACTCATTTGCCTTTCACTGTTTGTGCGGTTCCTCGGCGGTATGCTGATCGGCACGTGGCTGCAATATTTTTCGCCGCTGACGTGGAGCAATTTTGCGTATCTCGATTGGTATTACAGCGGTGCCGCGCCGTCGCCCGCGTATGCGTTTACGGTATGGATCGGCGGCATTGTGCTGCTCGGCGCAGCATCGGTCATCGGATTTTGCAAACGGGATGTTCGGCAAACAGGGAGGTAATTATGAGCGAATATGTAATCGAAGTGAAAGATGCTGTGAAGCGCTTTAAGGAGACCTGTGCGCTGGATCACGTTTCTTTAAATTTTGAAACAGGGAAGATACACGGCCTTGTCGGACGCAACGGTTCCGGCAAAACGGTGCTGTTCAAGTGCATTTGCGGGCTGATGACGCTGACGGAGGGCGAGATCTTGATAAACGGCGAACCGATACGCCCCGCAAAAGCACAGAATATCGGCGTCATCATTGAAAACCCCGGGTTTATCGGCGCAAAGAGCGGAATAAAGAATTTGTGCTATCTTGCGGCGCTGCGCGGGACGATCACGAAAGAGCAGGCGGCGGAAACGATGCGCCGCGTGGGGCTTGACCCCGAAAGCCGCAAGCATGTGAGCAAATATTCGCTCGGCATGCGGCAGCGTCTCGGCATTGCACAGGCGATCATGGAAAACCCGGATATTTTGATCTTGGACGAGCCGATGAACGGATTGGATAACACCGGCGTGCAGGATATTCGTGGGCTTTTGTTGGAGCTGAAAGCCCAAGGCAAGACCATCCTGCTCGCAAGCCATAACCGCGAGGATATTTCCGTGCTGTGCGATACGGTGCATGAAATGGATGGGGGAAAGCTCTTATAAAGTTACTTAATAAGCAATGTAAAATGAGGTTTAGAGGAGTATTGAAAATGTTACCGTTGATTTCCGTTTTGATCCCTGTCTATGAGGTGGAGGAGTACCTCGATCGCTGTGTGCAGTCGGTTTTGGCACAAACATATGAAAATTTTGAGGTCGTCATGGTGGATGACGGTTCTAAGGACCGTTCCGCCGAGATCGCGTCGCGATATGCCGAGGAGTATGAGAATATCCGTCTCGTTCGCTCAGAACACGCAGGCGTTTCGCACGCGCGAAATGTGCTTTTGGAAAATGCAAAGGGCGAATATGTTTTCTTTTTGGATTCCGACGATTTTATTGACCCGGAGACGCTGCAAATGCTGTATGACCTCGCTGTAAAATATGATGCGGATATTACGCAAGGAAAAATGTTCTGGACTCAAACTGATGGATATACAGCTAATAAACTAGAAAATCCAGATATATATATTATTACTTCATTTGCGAAAATGGTCGAAGCATGGCATCAAAATATTGTGCAAACTATGGTGATGTCAAAATTATATAATAGAAAAGTTTTAGAACATATTGTGTTTCCGTCAGGAAAAATTCATGAAGATGAAGCGGTTATGCATCATATCCTCAGCAATGTGAAGAAAATGGTGTGTATAATGCAACCGCTCTACTATTATTACCGAAACACTAAGAGCATCATGAACCGCGCGTTCAACTATGCGCGCTACGATGCGTTGGATGCTTTGCAGGATCGCATTGACTTTTTCGATTCCCTTGACATGGGCTTTGACGCCGATATGGCGGCGTTGCGCTATTGCTTTGTCTGCGTAGAGCTTTACCGCCGCACAGTGCAGGAGATCGATGCAAACGACTCGCACCTTAAAATGCTGTATGAGAATTTAGAACGCAATGCAACGCGTGTTTTGAACTCTGGGCGCTTTGACGAGGACTTGCAAAGTCACATAAAAAGCTGGCTGCAAGACCCGCTCAGGGGCGAAATGCCGTATTACTGGCCAATTGCAAGTGCGTATTACACGGCGCACGGCAAGGAGAGCAACACATGAAAAAATCACCGCTCATACGGTTTTACACCGATAATAAAAAAGACCTTTCTGGGCTCTTTGTTATTTTGCTCATCTCGTTTTTGGCGGGTCTGCTCAAAATGGCATCTTCTATGCTTTGGGGACGAGCCGTTGACCTTGGCACAGCGGGGGAGATACACGGTATGCTCGTCGCGGCAGGGCTCATGGCGGGCGTGATTTTGATCGACTGCGCGCGTACGGCGGTGCATTATCACATCATCGGGCACGTTACGGAGAACATGTTTTTGAACATTCGCTCTATGGCGTTCCATAAGATCACCCACGCGGATGTGGGCGTGCTGGAAAGCAAATTTCGCACCGGCGACATCGCCACGCGCATCACCACGGATATTGATTATCTCAGCAGCTTTGCCGCCGGCAGCGTCAGCGATTTTTCCCGCCGCATTTTTCAGGCTGCGTTTGCCATCATCGGCTGCTTCTTTTTGAGCTGGCAGCTGTCGCTCATTTACTGCGTTATCCTGCCGGTGTCCCTTTGGGCAATCAAGAAAGTCAGCGTGCCGTTCCGCGCGCAAAGTAAGCGCTCTTTAGACGCGACCGGCGCGGCGATGAACACGGCTTCGGACGCCATCAGCGGCATTTTGACCGTGAAAGCATTCGGCTTGGAGAATGAGCGCACGGAGAAGTTCCACGGATCTGTGCAGCGCGCCTGCACAGAGACCGAGAAAAGCGAAAAGACCAACATGAAAATGACGGGTGTGAAATACGTCGCGACCGTTATTCAGACCATGGCGCTGTTTCTGCTCGGCTCCGTGCTCGTCACGAACGGCACCATCACGGTCGGTACGATGATCGCGTTCATCACGCTGAGCAGCTACATCAACGACCCGTTCAGCATGATGGACTACATGATCAGCACCATGAAGCGCGCCTCGGCCACGGCGCAACGCATTTACGAGGTGCTGGATATTCCAGACGAAAAAGCGGGCACGGTTAAATCTATCGTTTCCGATGAACCGTGCGCCGCGGAGGACATCACGTTCTCCTATACAGAGGAAAAGCAAATTTTAAACGGGCTTTCCGTGCATATCGGCAAGAATCAAAAGGTCGCCGTCATCGGCTCGAGCGGCTGCGGCAAGAGCACATTGTTAAGTCTTATTTGTCGTTTCTATTTACCCGACAGCGGCAAATTAACACTGTTCGGCGAAGACAGCAAAGACTGGGACGCCGACGCTTTGCGGCAGAACATGGCGATCGTCACACAGGACGCGCATTTGTTTGACGGCAGTATTTATGAGAATATCGCATACGGTCGCCCCGGCACGACGCGCGCAGAATGTGAAGCCGCGCTGAAAGATGTCGGGCTGTGGGAATTTGTCTGCTCCTTCCCGGACGACATGGATCACGAGATCGGCGAGATGGGCGGGCAGCTCTCCGGCGGTCAGAAACAGCGGCTGTGCATCGCCCGCGCTATGGTGCGTAAAGCGCCGCTGGTCTTGCTTGATGAAGCCACCTCCGCGCTTGACGCGCAGACCGAAAAAGCGGTGCAGAAAACGCTTGATAAGCTGCTCGTCGGGCATTCGGCGGTTATCGTTGCGCACAGATTGACGACTGTGCAGAACGCGGACTATATCTATTGTTTAGAAGCTGGGCGCGTACTCGAGGAAGGCACGCCGCGCGAGTTGTTAGATAAAAAGGGCAAATACTACGAAATGTGCCGGTTGCAGGGGCTTGTAAAGGAGGCGGCGGTATGAACGCATTGATATTAAACGTCAAACGCTTCGCGCGTGGCTTCTCATATTTTGGCAAAGCGCGCAAAACCTATATTTTCGGCGCGATTTTCGCCGCATTTGAGCTTGCGTTATTGTTCACGACGCCGTATATCAATCAGGAGCTCATCGACATCGTGACGGGCGAAAAGGACGGCAATATCGTCGCGACGCTTGCCATTTTGCTTTTGGTGTTCCTGTTGTTCGTGCCGCCGGTCGTGTACGGCAAATACATGCAGATCACGGCGACGGCGAAAGGTACGGCGGAGCTGCGCGAGAAGTTATTTCACCACATATTAAAAATGCCGTACAGCCGCGTGACGCAGTATAAATCCGGCGATTACATCACACGCCTTTCGGATGATGCCGCACGCACCACGGGCATTTTCAACGCGCACTATTTCAACCATTTCGTGCGTTTCCTCGTGGTGTTCCCGGTTACGCTCGTTTTGCTCATCGTCAATGATTGGCGCATCGCGCTTGCGGGTGTTGTGTACGGCACGATCAATCTGATCCTCTCCCTATACCTCAATCCGCTGACGAAGCGCATGGAGGGGGAGGCGAAGACGGAAGTCGTGCGCTCGGCGTCATTCCTTATCGAAGCGCTGCGCGGCATACCGGTCGTGCGCGTGTTCACGCTGCACGCCGTCTTAGCCGAAAAGTATGAGACGATCTGTAAGCGTATTCGCGAAAAGCGCATCAAATTCCGCACCGTGAACGGCATTACATATGGCGTGGTGGATTTCTTCTCGCAGTCTGCGCAGGCAGTCGGGTTTATTCTCGGCGTTCTGCTCGCAGGGGACGGCGTGTCTGTCGGAAGTGCGGTGTTCAACGCGACGCTCATGGGCATGATGGCGGATTCCGTGTATCATTTGAGCACATATTTATTGCTCGTGCAGCCGAATCTGGTCGCTATGCAGCGCGTGTTCGACCTGCTCGACGAGCCGGAAGAAATCTATGCAGAAATGAAGAATACACCGAGCATCGGCAATATTGCCGTAACATTCAAGAATGTCGGCTTTTCGTATGACGGCGAAAAGCAGGTGCTGAACGGCATCGACCTTACCGTAAAGCGCGGCGAGCATTTGGCGCTTGTCGGCGGCTCGGGCGGCGGAAAATCGACCGTCATCAAGCTGATGGAGGGCTTTTATCGCCCGACTTCTGGCGAAATTTACTACGGTGATACGAACAGCACTGCGCTCACCGAAAGCAAGATTCGCGATCTGTTCGCCTATGTGCCGCAGGAGTGTACACTGTTCGACGGCAGCATCGGCGAGAATATCGCGCTCGGCAAGCCCGGTGCGACAAAAGCAGAGATCGAGCGCGCAGCGGCGCTCGCCGACCTCAAGGATTTCATCGAGAGCCTGCCCGATAAGTACGATACGCCCGTCGGTGAACGCGGCAGTCAGCTTTCCGGCGGGCAGAAACAGCGTGTGGCGATCGCCCGTGCATTGCTTAAAAACGCGCCGATCTTACTTTTAGACGAAGCCACCGCCGCGCTCGATTCTGCCGCGGAAAAGGAAGTGCAGCGCTGTCTCGATACGGTCTCGAACGGCATGACGACCGTGACCGTCGCGCACCGCCTTTCCACCGTGCGCAATGTCGACCGCATTCTTGTTTTGGAAGCCGGCAAGGTCGTAGAAGAAGGTACATTCGACGAATTGCTCTGCCTAAACGGTAAATTTAAGAAGCTTTATGATGACCAGATGCGGGAGGAAAAGAATGAATTATAAAAATTTGGATTATGTGATATATGGAACAGTAAATGAAACTGAAAAAATATTAATGCAATTAAATTGTTTGAAAATAGCGGTGAAAGCAATAGTAGTCAATGATGAAGTGAGGTCATATAAAGGAAATAATGATATATCGCGTTTTAGCAAAAACCAAATAATTAAATTTGCTGCGGATAAAAATACCTGTATTATTCTATCGGCTAATAATTTTGGTGTATTTCGTGCTGAAATCTGTGAATTGTGTTGGGAAGTTAGGGCTTGCTTTATAAGAGAAATTGAGTTGTTTTCTCATATTGTTAAAGCATCGTGGAATTCCAATTCGTGTTTAATAAATCCAATATATTCATATGATGTTATGATTGGTACACAAGTTGGATTTGTCATGGGTGGATTAGAAACTTGGGCTACAAATTTGTTTCATCAACTAAAATCTGATGGCAAAAGAATTGCAATGATAGAGCCAAAACAATACTCTCAATATAAGTATATTGGAGCTGCTAACTATGGTATTAGTGATAACTGTGTAATATCAGTAGGACCATTTGAGCTATTTACTGATTATATTGATACTACATTGAAGTTGTTCTGCACTAGATCCCCACATATTTTTGTTGATAATGGAAGCTATAGGCTGTTAGCTGCAGCATGGATAGCCAAAAAGAAACTGGGCGTTAAGATGAAAGTCGTATCAGTAGTACATAATAAAGCTGATATATCAATAAATCGTATTTCGATTTTTAAGGATATAATAGATCACATAATTGTTGTCAGTGAAGAAATGCATCGAATTTTCTGTGCTCAATTTCCTGATATGACCGATAGGATTACTTGTGAAATTCAAACGCCAAGACCATGTAAAACAATTTGTAGGTGCTTGTCGAACGAGCCAATACGATTGGCTTATGTATCGAGGTTAGAACCAGAGAATAAGAGAAGTCTATGGGTTATGGATGTAATTAATTATTTAGTCTCGGCAAATATCAGATTTGAATTGGATATAGCAGGAGTGGGAGTATGTTCAACACAAATTGAAAAATACATAAGCGATAATAATTATGGAGAGTTTGTTCATTACTGTGGCTATATTCCATACGGTAGAATATTTGAATTTTGGAAGCGACATCAAATATTTATGAATTTTTCTGTAGCTGAGGGAGGCCCTTTAACGTTACTAGAGTCAATGAGCCAAGGAGTAGTTCCTGTGGTTACAAGAGCTGGAATATGTCCCCAATTAATTCATAATGGTAAAAATGGATTTCTTATTAATAATCCTAAGGACGTGGCAGAAATTATAAGTATATTATCGAAAAACAGGGATCTCTTAGATAGAGTAAGAAATACATCGAGAGAAACAATTCAAATATTATTTGATGATAATCAAAAAAGACATAGTGAAATATTTTAAGTATAGAGAATACAAATGAAACTATGAGTATAGAGGAGTGATAACATGGATAGCAATATCAGTTCTAATGTCGATTTTATTTTGCAAGAATCTTCAAATTTAAGAAAAGAGGTTTTAATAAACCAACTTACGCCCAAAATTAGAGGAGGCGCAGTAGGAGGGAGTACACAAAATGAAATAGATGAATTTTGTGAACCAAATTTTATTTATGGTGATGTGCGATTCAATTATACATATAGCGAGTTGAAAAAAATGGCACATCAATATGGATATGATAAATCGGAATTCTTATATTTACAGTTTATGATTCAAGCGATACAATTTTGTGGTATTAGAATAGGAGATTCTAGTGCTTTGAAATATGTAAAACGCATCAATGGATTTGAGAAAGGATTTAGGTATCCGAGAATTGCTGGTTTATTGGGAACGACACGTTTTACGGCAAGAATTACGCCGAATAGTTGGACGGGTAGATTTGCAACAAATTTTGTATTATACGGTTCAGCGATTATGATAGAGGGACACCACGTTGGAAACCTTAAAGCGGTATTTACTGCGAGTTCATTATATAACTTGGCATATATTACGGTAAATCAAAATTCTGAAAAAATACTATCAATCAATCCATTCCAACAATGTGCTCAGAATTGTCGGTTTTGTTTTAAGGGATCTCGCGCGATGAATTCAGAATTTAAAAAGACGTTAATTAACTTAAAGTCTCATGAAATGATTCGTTTTTTGCAATGTGAATATGATTCACGAGAATTTGAAAATTTGAATGAAATGGTTATTTTAACCGCTAGATTTAGTAATAAAGATACACTGTTAAAGTATCTAAAAGACATTTACTATGGTGTGATAGATATTAGTCGTGGTAAATTTAATCCCATGCGATATGAAAATCAGAGAATTAAAGTTTCAACTCATTTACTTGATGATGCGGACAGTATGTTAGAAGCCAAGAGCTATGGCGTTAAACGTTATATTTATCCTGTTGAAATATTTAATGATGCATTAAGAACTCGATACATGACCTCACAGTATTACAAACAAGGAACGAATAAGGGAGATGTATGCATTTCTAAAGTAGACAAAGTACTTTCACAGGCTAAAGGAATATTTGGTACAAGTAACGTTGAGCCTGTAGTGATACTCGGAATTGACACGTATGATGATACGAAAGCAGGAATAGCAAAGATTATCGAGATGGGAATAAAATTGCTGACATATAATGTGTTTCGTGTTTATGACACTGATCAAATAGAGATGTATAGAATGTGTTTTGAAGAAATACTAGATGTTGAGCACTATATCAAGGGAAACTTTGAAAGAAATTTTTCACAAAAAATTACTTCAAGTCTTCCAAAGTACAAAGAAAAGTACATGGAGGTATAAAAATGAATGATATAAAATCGTTACGAGCGATGCTGTATACACTTGGAAATGTTACAACTAAAGAAGTAACAAAATTTGCGTTTATGAATAAAACAGCGGATCCAGTGACCAAAAGAAGATCTCAGGAAATCTATGACGCTTTAAGCGAAAAACTTAATATTTATGCTTGGGCATGTGGTAGATATGGTCAACATATGTATTCCCCTGAGCTTGGGAATCAGTACGCTCAAGAATTAAAAAAAAGAATTTTAGAGGAATATGATTTGTCGTTTGATTACTCAATACAAATGGCAGGTCATCCCGTATTTCATCATATGCACCCATATTTTATTATAGTAGATTACATTCCTTTTTTTGATTTATCCATATTTGATAAGATTCATTTTCCTTATGTCACAAAAACTTATGAAGCTAATCAGGATTTTTTGTATTATGAAGCTAAAGGGATTATTACATACACTCCAATACAAAGATATATGTTAATTAATTGGCTGAATATCGATCCATGTAAAGTAACATCAATATGCTCTGGAGTAACAGGGTTTGTCAAAGAGAATCACAAGAAAGTTAATACCAAAAATATTATATGGGTCGGAAAGGATTTTCAAAGAAAAGGAGGAAAAGACGTAATAGAGGCATTTAAAATTTTACATCAAGAAGATTCACAATATTCATTAACGATGGTAGGAGCAGATGAAGATATAGAGTGTGGGCACGGAATAGTATCATATCCTTTTATGGATGACAATTTTGAGAAATTAAATCAACTATATGACGAAGCCGCTGTGCTAGTTATGCCTTCATATAAAGAGAATCTTGGATTAGTTTATCTTGAGGCTATGGCCCATAAAATACCTGTTGTGGTGACATCAAGGGGCGGATTTGCAGAAATCATAAGAAGAACGGGGGGAGGAGAGGTTGTTAGGCCAGGAAACATTGATGATATATGTGATGCGATACGTACAATTCTAAATTCAAGTCAGTATGAACAATATGCAGAGCAAGCATATAATTTTGCTTATAAAAATGCAAGATGGGATGTGGCAGCTGATAGAATGATAGATGCAATGCAAAGATGGATGTCGGGGCAACCCGTTCCAGATGATTATAACGATTATTCAATTTGTGAAAAATATGAAAAATATAAAACGAGGATTAATGATGGGGTTAAATAGTACAACAATTTTGTATTTTATACGTCATGCTGAACCAGATTTTTCCGAACCCGATAATTACAAGAGAAAACTAACTGTCTCAGGAGAAATACAGGCGCAAAGATTATCAGAAATATTTAATGATATAAATGTGGATGGAGTATATAGTAGTCCATATTTGCGAGCAATAAAAACCGTTGAACCAATCGCAAAATCAAAGTCATTAAATGTTCAATTACTTGATCAATTTAGAGAAAGGAAAAGTTCTGACTATAGGGTTAGTAAAGAAAAATTTTTGGGATATGGAAAACATCAATGGGATGATTTCGATTTTAAACTTTGCGGAGGTGAGAGTTTAAATGATGTGAAAAACCGATATAATGCGGGAGTAAGAATTATCATAAATCAACATGCCCAATCACAAAACTGTATTTTTGCAGTTGGATGCCACATTGCAGGGTTATGTGCGTATATTTCTCAGTTTAATCTAATTAGTAATTATGAGGAATACAAAAAATATGCATCAAAGATGCCGTTAATTGTTAAATGTTTCTACAAGAATTTGAAATTTGTTTCAGGAGAAATATGCAACTTTAAGTGAATATCATTTTAACTGCAATTGTGTCACTAATTATAAACATATGTACCAGCCGCCCAAATCAGGCGGCTGTTTTCTATGGGTTCAAGATTCCATAGCCGAGAATTTCATAATACCCCACGGGATATTGGTTCTGGTGGCAGGCATCGCCGGAGTTGCCCTCGATGGTGTAGACGATGCCGTTCTCGCATTTTTCCACAATGCCGACGTGATCGGCTTCGCCGTCCTGCGGGCCGGATGCGCCGTTCGGGTCATTCCAGTCAAAGAAAACGATCATGCCGGGAGAGGGATTAACCGAGTTATCCGCCCATTGCCCGTGGCTGCGGAACCATTCAACGCCGCTGACGCACCCGGCAAATTTCGGGGCGGTTCCCGTATCAAGATAACCGCACTCGTTAAAGCACCACGAAACAAAGCAGGCGCACCATTCCACACGGGAGTTAAATCCGTACCACGACCAATAGGGCTCACCGCCCACATTGCCGACCTGCGACAGCGCCACCTTGACGATGGCATCATCCCCGGAATAAATGCCGTAAAGGACGGCAGACCACAACCTGTGGTTTTCCTCGTCAAGCAGTTCCGAGAGTTGCTTCCGCTGGTCGACGGTGAAGTTGAAATGATTTGCCATTTCCTCGGCGGTCTTGTGGCTGACCGTGATATAGAGATAGGTGCGCGTGACCGTCGTAGTGGTTTCCACGATGTTCCCGTGGCCGTCGTCAGTTTCGGTGATGACTTCCTCGGTCTTGCTCTCGGTGCGGGAAGATAGCTCGTTCATCTGCCAGAAAATATCTTTGAGGATGGCTTTCTTGCTGTCGTCCACCGTGGCGACCTCCTGCGAATCATCGGGGTCGGTGGTGGTTTTCACGGCATACACCGCCAGCACCTCCGGCCACACTGCACGGGAGCCGGACATTTCCAGCTTGTCATAGGTGATATTTGCCTTTGTGGTGTCGATCTGCGATTGATAGTCGGCGTTGATCTCCTGTACGGCCTGCCGCATGGTCTGTCCCGTGCCGCTGTCCTCATCGGAGAAGAAGATGCCGAAGCAAGAGCCGACGATCAGCCCAATCAGACAAACAACGATAATCACGACAACAGCGATCCACCCGCCCGCAGCAATGGCAGCGATCAGCGCCTTTGTTCCGGCAATGATGGCTTTGACGGCAGCAGCGGCAGCCTTGACCGCCGCCTTGATGCCTGCCGCAGTCACTTTTGCTGCCGCACGGGCGGTCTGCGCCGCAGTTTTAGCGGCTTTCGCCGTGGCCTGCGCGGTTTTCTGTGCCGTTTTTGCCGCAGCCTGCGTCGTTTTTATGGTCGTCCGGGCGGTCTGCTCAGCGGTTTTGATGGTTTTTTGTGTGGTCTTGACTGCCGCCTTTCCCGTAGATTTTGCCGTCTGCTTGATGGCCTTGCTGCTGCGGTCCACCGTCTTGATCGTCTTTTGTGTGGCATCGGCAGAGCAGCGCACCCGCCGCATGGCGTTCTGTGTTTGCTTTTTCGGTAAGTCCGTCTTTCTCCGCTGAAAATAGTCCTTTGCCTTGGAGATATTCTCCTTGGTGGTTTTTACACTCTTGCGGCCGGCCTTATCTAATCCGTTGGCGGCTTCGTGCACCGCCGTTTCCGTCCCAGTCAAAGTGCGGTCAGCGGCGTATTCTTCGGGAGAGGATTCCGCCGCAAAAACGCCGTGCTCCGCCTTGTCCTTGGTGCGGCCATAGGCATCTTTCATGCGCTCGGCAGCTACCGCCGATTTGTCGATCACCTTTACCGTTTTCTTGACCGCATCTCTCGTCTTGATGTCGGGCATGGCTTTACCTCTGCGCATTGCCGAACACACCCTCGCCGGGGCGCGTCGTCATCAAGCGGTAAAGCTCGGTATCTTTGGGGAAACGGTTGATAAACGGCACCAGCGCCGAGCCGTACTTGATCAGCCCGCAGCCTGCGTCGGCATTGGTGACATAGCTCATCTGCTCGTCGGAAATGTTCAGGAGTTTCGAGAGCTTGGCGCGGTCGGAGAACGCCTGATTGAGCATGACTACGAACTCGGAGTTGGAGAGCATCGTGCTCGCCTGCACGGAATCCAGCAGGTATTCCACATTCTGCGTGATGGCGGTGGGATAACCGTTGCGCTTACGGAACTGCCGCCATGCGGAATTGAAGAAAATGCCGCTCTGCTCATTTTCAAAAACGACATGAAATTCGTCGATAAAGATGTGGGTGCGCTTGCCCTTCTTCCAGTTGAGGGTGACACGGTTGAGAATGGTGTCGGTGATCACCAGCAGTCCCGTCGACTTCAACTGCTCGCCAAGGCCGTGAATATCAAATACGACGATGCGCTTGTCGAGGTCAACGGTGCTTTCATGACCGAAAATATCGAGTGAGCCAGTGGTGAACAGCTCCAGCGACAAGGCGATCTCCTTGGCCTTTTCTTCGGGCTGTTCCAGCAGCTTGTTTCGAAGGTCGCAGAGTGTGGCGGGCTTGCCCGTTTGCTCGGCGTCCTGATACACCAGCGCCGTGCAGCGGTCGATGATGGATTTCTGCTGCGGGCCGACACCGGCCTTGTCGATCTGCTCCACAAGGGACATGATGAACTGCGATTTCTCCACGATGGGATTGTTCTCACCGTAACCGTCCACCATATACATGGCGTTCAAGCGGTCTTTGCCGCCCGCCGCCATATGAATGACGGTCGCCGTTTCCTTGCCCAAAGCCGCCGCCAGCGCACAAAATTCGTTTTCCGGGTCGCAGACCAGTACATCATCGGCAGTGTTGAGAATAAGAAAAGCAATCAGTTCCTTAGCGCTGAACGATTTGCCCGAACCGGGCACGCCCAACAGGAACGCCGACTGGTTCAGAAGATTTGCCTTATTGCACATGATGAGGTTGTGAGAGATGGCGTTCTCCCCAAAGTAAATGCCGCCCTTGTCCTGCACTTCCTGCACCTTAAAGGGCATGAACACTGCAAGGCTCTCGGTGGTAAGGGTACGGAACGCATTGATTCTCCGTGTGCCGATGGGGAGAACGGTGTTTAGCCCGTCGAACTGCTGAAATTTCAGCACGGCAAGCTGACACATATGCTTTCGCGCCACGGCAAGCACCGTTTCGGTGTCGCTGTCGAGCTGCTTTTTGTCGTCGGCGGTAATGACCATCGTAATAACGGCAAGCATCATCCGCTGATCTCTTGTGGTCAGGTCGTCCAGAAATTCCTTGCTCTCTTTGCGCTGGAGCTCCATATCATAGGGGACGACGGCGGAAAAATTGTTGTTGGCGTTCTGCCTGCGCTGCCAGTTGGTGATGTTGGTTTCGATGCCGAGCAGACGGTTTTCCACCTCCCGCACGGCCTCGTCGGTGGGGATCGGCACAACATCGATCGACAGCATCATATTTCGGTTGAAGTCGGTCAGCTCCGTAACCATGCTGTCTTTGATATAGGAAGCATAGTCTTTCAGAAACAGGACTCGGCAGTATTTCTCGCCCAGCTTCAGACAGTCGCTGCTTTTCTCCAAAGAGTCGGGGCAGATATAGTCCTTGAAATCATGCCCCTTGCGCATCATATCCTGCGGGTCAAAGTGAAACGCCGCTTCTTCGCCCTGACGGTAGAAGTCGTGGAGCACCCGCAGCTTTTCGGCGGCGTCCAGCTCGGTACACTTGGAGCCGAGGGCGGCGAAATGAGCGATCAGGTCGGCGCCGATCCGGGCAAAGTAGGTGCGGGCTTCTTCGATGTCCTTCTTGCAGACCGACACCGTGATATACTTCTCCTGAATGATGCCGTTGGCGCCGGTGGCCTTATTAAGCAGCATTTGATTGTATTCCCGGCGGTACACATCGCAGGCATCACCCCGCATGGGCATCAAGATCGACTGCTCAAAATTTGCCCGGTTCAGCCTGCGGTTGTTGATGGTGATCTTCGTTGTCGCCCCGGAATCCAAACTGTTCAGCAGCTCCGAATAGGCAAGGAACATCTGCTCCTTGTCCTCGCGGCTTGCCACAAGGTAGTTGATATCGGTAAACTGATAGGTCTTAGAAAAGCGACCGCCCACTTGAAAAATACCATCCTTCCAGATGCGGCGGATAGGGATCACATCTTGCACCTTGCGGGGCACGGTGTATCGCTCCTTGTCCTGTTTCAGCAGGTTTTTCAGCGTTTTGATCATGATTTTCCTCCCTCCAATTTGTCTTTCAGCGCTTCGTAGTAGAGGTTCGATGATTCAAAGCGAAGCTCTTTCGGCTCTAACAGCTCTGAGCGCAGCCATGCCCAGAGAAACTGCTCAGCGGTCATGCCGTGATAAGTGATAAAGCCCAGCGCCGCAAAGGGTGCAGCACCGAGAATACACATCCACGATATGGTTTCCGTTCCGACATAGGGCTTTAAGAGAAAGTACAGCCCCACGGCAACAGCGACCGCCAAAATGGAAAAGATGAATTGCCGCATACTCAAACCGAAAAACATAGATTCGGTATAGTTGCGGATTTCACGGTTAATTTTTACCTCCATAATCTGCATACCTCCTGTCAGCGTTCCTGTTCGCCTTTGGCTTTGGGCTTCGGTTGAAGCTCGCGCGGGGTTCTGCCGTCAAGGGGCTTGATAAAATCAATCTGCCCGGCGGCATAAATGGCGTTGCCGTTTAACTGCCTCTGCCACGCCTTATTGGAGGGTGACCAGCGAAAGCCCCAGCTTTTGAGTTTACTGCGCTGTTCCTCGCCGGGCTTTTCATCAAAAAGAAGCTGCAAGCGGTTTTCCTCCTGATTAGCAACAGCTTCGCCGCCCTCAAACTGCCAGCCGACAAAACCCGTTTCCTCACGGCGTTCAAGACTTTCAATTCGCTTTTTCAGACGGTTAATTTCCGCGTTGTTGTTGGATAGCTCATAGGGAGCATAAGGGGCGGTAATCCACGAATAATCGTTTTTCACGCTCTCGTCGATCTCCGCCGCCTTTTCATCGGAAATGCCTTCAAAGCCTTTCATCGTACCGTTTTTGCGGTAATATGCGTTGACCTTTTTCATATGGCTTTGCAAGTCCTGTCGCTGCTGCAACTTTTCTTTCAGCTTGTCAACGGCTTCGGGGTCGTCGCTGGAAATGGCGGTGTTCTTCTCGGCGGCCTCGGCCTTACTGCGGTAGTAGTCCGCTTTTTGACCGGCCTCCACGGATTTCTCCATTTTGCCCCATGCGCGGTCACGGTAGTTTTTATCGGATTTGTAGGAATGGTGATCGACCAAAAGCGGCTGTCCCATAGGGATCGCCTCAACCATTTTGCTCGATTCGTGTGCAAGCTGGCTACTTTGCTGTTCAAACTTTTCCGCTTTCTCGTTGTAGTAGTCGATTCTCCGTTGTTTCTTTTCTTCGTATGAGTTCATAGAATATCGCTCCTTTACTTACATAAAAAATAGCCTCCTGCGAATATCCGCAGAAAGCAATTACAAGCCCATCATTTCACGCACAACACGGTCGGCCATTTTGACCGCACCCACGAGAACGAGCATATTAAAGACAAGCTCCCCGATATAGCTCCATACCATAGAAACTGCCGCGGCGTTCGGGTCAACCACGGGCGGGGCCGAAGCAAACAGGGAAAAGATAATGCAGGCAAGCACGATAATTACGCCCTCCAAGCAGACGGCGGCGTAGCTCTTTATAAAGCTCTTGCCGACATTCTGCGAGGGTTCTCCTGCAAAAGCGGAGAGAGGTACGGGCGCAATCGCCGTGTAAAGGTACAACTTAAAGAATCTGCCGTAGACCGTCATTATCATAATGAAAGACAGTACCGTAATGAACAGGCCGCCGATCAGCGTAACCGCCCATAATGGGATAGATTCAAAAAATCCGCAGTCCTCAACCGCTGTTACGATTTCAGCGGGCAGAACAGTCTGACCCGCTGCGCCGAACCCTGCGGCGGTCATAATGGTGGAAATAAGCCCCTGCACAATATTGAACAAAGCCATCATCAGTTCCAGACCATATGTGACGGCGGCCTTTGCCAGCGCAAAGCGGATAAAGACCTTTAATGCGTGCTCCGGCTTTTTTAGTTCTGCAAACGATCCGCAGGTTTTCATCACGCCCACCACAAAGAACAGAACGAGCAGCGCAAGCCCGATGGCCTGCACCGCACCGTGAATGTTGACAATCACATTCCAAATTGTGCCGCCCTTAAACTGTGTGGGTGATTGGGTGATAAGCTGCCATATCTCGGCAAGTTTGCTGTTCCAAGTTTCAAGGGCGTTTTCAAGGTTTTGTACGACCCAGTTATCCGACAACAAAATCACCTCCCGTCCGTTTACGGTAGCCCTCGATTTCAATATCGCAGTCAACCTCGTTGCCCCAAACATCCCAGCCGTCAGCTTTCTGACGGGCGAACAGTTCAATGCGGGGCAGATCGCCCATCAGCTCAACAATGCGCCGTCTTGCTTCTTCCGGCTTTTTGCTGTGTTCCTCAATGTGGGAGAGAATGACTTGATGCACCCCGGCCGAGCGGCGTTTTGGGTGGCCTTTAGTGGCAAGCATACAAAACTCCGCATTGGCTCTCGTCCAGTGTCCCATACCCCAAAACAGGCTGTCGGACTTGCGGTTCTGCTTGATCCACACGAAAGCCACCGTCTTATACGAAAAGCCCCATGCACGCATGACCGAAAAGCAGTCGTGCAGCAGCGGGATCGTCGTCCATAGAAACAATACGCTGTCGTCTGCAGCAAGCGTACCGACCGGCAGTGCCCGTATATCTTCCAGTTCCATTGTCGGGTAGTGGGATTCGGCGGAGCGCCCAAGTCCCTTTTTAGAATAGACTTTGTACCGCCAAGGCGGGTCGGCGTAAATAATGCTGTATTTCTTCACAGCTTCCTCCTTTCCGGCAAACAGGGGCAGGCCGAAAGTGACCTGCCCCGTGCGCCGTGTCATTTATCTCCTTTCAGCCCGTGATCAGGTTCAGAATCTCTTTGGCAAAGGTGATGACGATGCCGCCCGCAAGGGTGAGAAAGCCGTTGCTGCGCTGGCTGGGGTCGTGGGACTGAAACGAAAGTCCCACTTGCACGATGCCCCAGCCGAGCAGGATCAGACCGACTGCACGGATCAGACCGAAAATGAAATCGCTCAGGTTGTTCACGACGGCGATCGGGTCATTGGCGGCAAAGGCCGTTACGGAGCAGCCGAGCACAAGCGCAACCGACAGCACGGCGGCGCAGTAGAAACGGAAGCCCTTTCTGATCTTGCCGGGCACAGGCAGCTTGTTTGCGGTCTTTTTGGTGTTTTTCATGGGTTTATCCTCCTTGAGAATTGAATTAAAAAAGAGCCTCTATATCCTCGTCGGACAGAAGCTCATAATCGGGTATGGGTTCATTGGGTGCGGATACGGTTTCGGCGGCAGCGCCTGCAAACGAGAGCGTTGCAACGGCATTTTCCGTCCCGCCATGTTCATAGGGTGCTGCGCCGCCGTCCTCGGTCAGCGCAATGTTCGGGTGTTTCAGAATGTCGTATTTCTCGTCCATCACCGGGCGCTCGCCACGGATAAGCAAAAGAGCGTAACGGTTGTCCAGCATACGCACCTCGTCCGGCGTCAGAAGCTCTCTGCCGCTGATCTGATAGTTCGTGCTGTAATTTCCGTTGCGCCCGGATGATTTGCCGTAGGTGTTGGTGTCGATGGTGGATTTGCCGAGATAGGATTCGGAAATCAGCTTGTGGGTCGAAGTTTCATTGCCGCCGAGATAAAGAAACTCGTCGCAGTTGCCTAAAATGGATTCCCATTCTTTTTCAAACAATGCTTTCAGCGCCGCTATATTTTGCAGGATAATCGAAACAAACACATTGCGGGAACGCATGACCGCAAGGATCTTGGAGAAGTCCTCCGGCAAGCTGACATTGCTGAACTCGTCCATCAAGAAGTGGACGGGGACGGGCAGACTGCCGCCGTATTTGTGGTCGGCCAGATAGAATAGCTGCTGAAAAAGCTGGGTGTACAGGATGCTGACCAAGAAATTAAAGCTGGTGTCATTGTCGGGGATCAGGGCAAAAAGCGCCACTTTCTTTTCTCCAAGGGACGGCAGATCCAGCTCGTCCGTAGCGGTCAGCGCTGCCAGTGAGGACAGGTTGAATTTTTCGAGCCTTGCCGCCAGCGTGATCTGAATGGATTTCAGCGTTTTGGCGCTGCCGGAGTGATAGTCCTTGTAATATTTCACGGCGATGTGGTCGGGTTCCCGCATCTCCAGCCGTTCAAACAGCTCGTCCAGCGGCGAGGTATATTCGTCGCAGTCCTCCCGCACATCCGCCGCACGCAGCATCTCCATGACCATCGGAAAGTTCTGCTCATCGGGCGGCGCTTCGTATTTCAGATAGAAAATGAGAGCCAGCAGAAGCATAGATGCAGCCGTATCCCAAAAGGGATCGTTGGACTGGCTGCCTTTCGGCGTGGTGCTCTTGAACAGATTGGTCACAAGCCGCTGCACATCGTTGTCGTCCCGCAGGTAGACAAACGGATTGTAGCAGTGGCTTTTTTCCATGTTCAGAAGATCCAGCACACGCACCTCATAACCCTTTTGCCGCAGCAGATGTCCCGTGCTTCGCAGCAGTTCTCCCTTCGGGTCCAGCACGGTAAAGCTCGTGTTGGCCTGACACAAATTCGGTTTGGCGTAAAATCTCGTTTTGCCTGCGCCGCTGCCGCCGACAACGACCGTGTTGAGATTGCGGCGGTGCTTTCGCCCGTCCAGTCCCATACGGACATTCTGCGTGAAGATCTTGTTGTCCTCCGGCACAGCCGCCCGATATTTTCGGTTGACGGTTCGGGCAGAGCCCCACTTGGCCGAACCGTGTTCCTCGCCTCGACGGTAATTGCGGCGGGAAGATAGGATCACACCCACCGCAAGCCCGTGGCCACAAAGCAGAACGAGAACAGTTTTCAGGCTGTCCCCGCAAAGTTCGATATGAAACGGGTCGTTCATCACCGCGGGAAACCGGGTAAGAATTTCGGGCAAGCCTCCGTGTACGGCGGGAGCGATCAGCAGCCCCAGCCACACCACGGGGAGAATACCGAACAGGCAGAGGATAAGGGAAGTGTTGTTATCGTTCTTCATCTCGACCCCTTTCATATTTGTATGGGGCCCCCGCAAAGTCGTCAGACTTTGTGGGGAGAGGAGGAGCGACGGAGTGGTCGAGCTTTCGCTCGCTTGCGGGCGAAACGAGTGAACGCAGTCCGCGACGACGAGGAGCATCGATCACCTTCAAAAGAACTTCGTCAACAATGTCGGTGGGGCGTTCTTCCTCCAGCAGATCGTTCCGCATCTCATTGAGGGCATTGACCACAACACTGTGCTCATAGCGGTCAAGGGTCAATACCCGCTTTTCCTGTTTTCCCATAGTCATCGCTCCTGTTCACTCTGACGGGGCGCTTTGCTCTGTTCCAGCGACCGCATCATCCTTGCGGAAATGTCATAGGCGGTGTCCCGAATGTCGGTCAGCTCGGCACGGATCGTCTGCGGGTCATCGGTGCGCAGAAAATCGGCGGGCGCTTCAAAGGCGTAGCCACTCACATCCACGCCAAACTCTTTACCGAGGATATAGGAAACGCACTGTGCCTTGAAACCGGCATTTTCTTCGGTGTGTTCCTCGCCGGTCCGGGCAAGCTCCGCCTGCGCCAGTGCCTTGGACAGGCCGCAGAACAGGTCGTTTGCCGAAAGCCCGCGGCGGACAAAAACGGCGTTCTGCTCACGGTCATACACGGCATCTATGCCGTTCGGCAGCTCGTCCACGGACTGCACCGGTGCGGGGCGCTTGTAGATCAGGGCGTTCAGCAGCGCCCGTGCATCATGGGAAACCGCCTGCGGTGCTCTCGTTCGGGCGGTGGTCTGCGAGATGTCATAGACACGCTTGATGTTGTAGGACACGCCGATGCTGCCGTCGTCGCGGGTGTATTCACCGTTGGACTCGACGATCTTAATTGGATGGCCGAACTCCTGCCGCTTGATATACACGCCCTGATCCCGCCAGAAATCTTTATCGCCAAGCCTGCGGGCGTCCGGCTTCGTGGCAAGGATCAGCAGGGCGTTGGTGGCAGAGTAGTTGCGGAAAGCCGCCTGCACATCCAGATACTCACGGAACTTGCCGCCGTCTGTACAGACCGCCTCGGCGGTGGCATCGGCCAAAGCGTAAACCTCGTCACGCTCTGCTTTTTTCTTTGCCGCCCACGCCTCCTTGTCAAATTCGTCGGTCTGCGGGGCAGATTCAAAAATATCGTCAAAATTGCTCATGGCTTATCGCTCCTTTGCTTTCTTCGGTTTCTTTCGGTAAGGTTGCTTGTGGGTGGTAGTCGGCTGCTTTTTCGGCTCTTTTGCCGGGGTGGGTTCGGAAACGCTCGGCTCTGCCGCCTCTTTCTGCCTGCTCTCCCGAATTTCCCGCAGTTCCTCACGGACAGAGGGGCGTTCTTCGGGAGATTTAGCAGTACCCTCGGCGGTTCTGCTTTGCTTCTCGGAGGTAGGCGCGGACGGACGGGATTTCTCCGTCTTTGCCGCCGCAGGGTTTGGGGATGCGTGCTCCTCCTTTTGAACGGGTGCGCCCAGCAGGTCATCCAGCAGGCGGTCGTCCGCCGCCTTATCGGGCTTTTCCTGCTCAGGAGCAAAGGGGGCGGCGGTTTTCTCGGCTTTGGATTTTTCAATATCACGCTTAATAGAAACGGTATCGACCGCAGCCAGCTTGAAGCGTTCCACAATGCGGTTGATTTTTGAAGCGTCCTCGGCACGCACCATAATGTCTACCATACCGTCGGCGGATTTTTCTTTCCCGCGCAGAGCGCAGTAAACAACGCCGTACCGCTTGGCTTCGGCGGCAAACTGTTTCAAATGTTCCTCGCTGACGGTGAACACTTTGAGTTCCTTGCCGCTTTTGAGCATGGCAGAGAGCCGCTGGTGGCCTTTGGTCTTGTTCTTATCTCGGTTTTTCCAGACAGCATAGAGCATGGCAGCGATATTCTTTGCCGCCGATCCGGTCAGCTTTAAGGCAACTTCCGTACCCTCTAAACTGATCCTTACAATCTGTTCCGCTGCGTCACCGGAATTGTACATATTTCGTCATCTCCTTCGTGCTTAGAAAATTCGCTTGCGAATTTTGTGTGACCGCCGATCATCTGCCGGTTCTCTGCTGCTCGGTGCGGTCACATTTCTCCTTTTTTTTGATGTGTTCGTCCTCACGGACGGCTTTGATTTTCTCTTGGAGCACGCTGGAGCGCTCGGCAATGCTGTTACATAAAACCACCTCCTTCCGCAGTGCGGCAAGCTCTTTGGAAAGTACGGCGATCTGCGCTTTGACCTCCGTCGCCTTTTCGGGATCGGATTTCACCGCCGCCGTCCGCTGTGCTTTATAAAGCTGTTTTCGGTCGGATGTCAGGGCTTCGATTTTTCCGTTTACCTCGTCACGGTAGCAAAAAAGCTGCTCGGCGGTATCGATCCGATGCCCGATGAGCAGCCTTGTTTCGGCGGTGATGGCGTCCAGTTTCAACAGATCCTCCCGCAAGAGAAAGTGCATCCGTTTTCTGCTTTGCTGCGGACGGTTCTTCGGGAAGATGCCCAGCAGATAGCAGTAGTGAACATACAGCGCCCGAAAGCCGGTCAGTTTCCGGGCGGTTTTCAGGCTGCCAATCAGTCTGACCCGCAGGATCTCCGGCTTTTGCTCAGGCTTTTTCCGTTCGGGGCGGCTCTGGGATAAAATGCGCCTGCGGATGTTATCCAGAGAGTAGTCCTCACCGAAGTTGCGCATCAGGCGCATAAATCGTTCCTTGCCCGGCGGTCTGACCGAAATATCCTTGCCGACCTTCATCGCATAGCCCTTTTTTTGCAAAGCGTCAAAAAACTGCCGTTCGGTCATAGACTGCCGAATCGCCTCGTCCATGTCGGCGCGAATCAGCCCCCGCCAAGTGGGGCGCTGTTCCTGCTCGGCACGCCATTCGCCGTATTGCTTGGCTTTCCCGTACTGCGGATTTTCAATCACCGATAAACGGTACTCACGGCAAAGCTCATCGGAAACGGTCTGCATATCGTGATAATCCTTTTTGGTGCGGTGATATTTGATTCCGTCCACAAAGGACACCGTATTCAGTAGGCTAAGTACCCAGCGCCTTGCCGCATTGCTGCGGTAGGTTTCCAGGCACTCGCCCCCGAACCGGACTTACAACTCTCGCTGTATCCGGCTCTCTATTCATTCACAGCCTGCACCGTGAATTTTCGTGTGACAACTTTCACAGACCACCAAAGTTTTTCGGTTAATCCTCTTCATGAAAACTGCCCACGGTTGGCTTTCATCCAGCTCTTTCAGCGTTCTAACTTGGTGCATTACCAACGCTGAAGTTTCTTTTCCGCACCATTCACACCGATTTGCTTTTAATCGTGCGCCGAGACTGGGCTTTTTCAGGATGCCTTTCGGCTTATGGATAATATCTGCTTCTTTTCCCAGCGGATAGGGGTCTCTTGCAAGACTGTCCTTCCACAGTAGTCGGATGCGCTCATTTCCATGCTTGTCCTGGAATTTTACCCCGATGTCCTTGACAATACGATATTGAGCAATAATTTTGCCTTTGGTTGTACGGTATTTACAGGCCAAGGTTTTATAGAAACTGTACTCCATGATATAGCGGAACTTGTGCAGCTTAGAGCGATTGTTTGCAATCGCATAATAATTACAGAATCCCCGCACCTCACCATTGTACTGGTCTAGGATACTCAGGTCTGTTCGTCCGACAAGTTTTCCACGATACGTGGGTTGCCAAATCTCTGTTCCATTGCGAACATCAATTCTCATGGCTCCCAGTTCCAGCAGCTTTTTTTGAATGACAGAAGTCGGAACTTCCAGCATTACATGGCCGCTGTAGTTTCGGGCTGTGGAACCGCTTTTTGTCTTTTTGGTGTGATTGCTCTGCGGTGTGACCCTGATGTCAAATCCCAAGAATTTTGCACGGTCTGTTGCTTTAGTGACCAGCGTCTTTTCTTCCGACAGTTCCAGTTTCAACTGTTCGGCGATATATACGCCGATTTCCTGCTTAACAGCCTGTGCATCCTCTTTGGCTCCGATGATACCGATAAGAAAATCGTCAGCGTAACGGACGTATTGCAGTCTGCGGAAATTTGTATCCATTGGATTTTTGCAGGGGATGGATTTGTGTACCTTATCCAGTTCCCGGATGCTTTCCAAAAGGGATTGCTTTTCTTCCTCAGACTGTGCCTTTGCCAGCTTCCTTTTGAGTCGGATTCTCTTTGCGCTCAGCTTATGGTATTCCACATTGACGGCTCGCTTGTTCCCACGGTCAAACCGTTTCTTGTATTCAGCCATATATTTGTCGAACTGGTCGAGATAGATATTGGCTAGAATGGGACTAATGATGCCGCCCTGCGGAGTGCCGCTGTAGCTTTGATGCAGTTGGTTATCTTCCATATATCCTGCGTTGAGAAATTTACGGATAAGGCGCAGAAAACGCTCATCTTTAATTCTCTTGCGAAGGATGCCAATCATGACATTGTGGTCAATATTGTCGAAGAATCCTTTAATGTCACCCTCAACAAACCACTTGCATCTGGTAAAGCGATTTTGAATCATCCTCAAAGCTGTGTGACAACTTCTGTCAGGCCGAAAGCCATGGGAGGCGTCCTCAAAGCTGTTCTCATAGATGGATTCCAACAGCATACGGACAACTTCCTGTACCAGCTTGTCGTCAATGGACGGAATACCCAGAGGACGGAGTTTTCCATTCTTCTTAGGGATATATGTCCGTCTGGACGGTTTGGGCTGGTAGGATTCGTCTTTCAGGGTTGCAATAAGCCTGTCGATTCTTTCAAGGCTCATTGCGTCGATGGTTTTTCCGTCTGTGCCTGCGGTCATGTTTCCCTGACTGGCATAAATATTCTGATATGCCCGTAAGAAAAATTCCCGATTGAACAGGTTGCGGTACAACCTGTCATAGACATAGCCGGATTGAGCTGAATGTTCTTGCAGACTGTTCAATACATTTTCTGGATCTCTCATAGTGCCTCACGCACCTTCCTTTCTGTTGTATTGAATTGAATGAACTGCCGCCCTTCGCCATGTGCGTGCCATTAATACGCTCGGACTACTACGGCGGCTCCGTTGCCATATTGGATATTCAGGGCCTACGCCCATAGCTCTTGTGAGCGTTCCAACTTAGGCAATCCCCATTTAGCAGCAGAGTAAAAAAGCATTGTTCATTGTCGGATGCGGTTTTCGTCCTTTTATGCTGATACATACGGACTGTGCATTCGGTTTCGCTCATCCTGCTCATGTTTCTACAGGTGAGATGCACAGCGTAACGGGTATAGCTGCCTTCCGTTACGACCACCACAAATGTCCCTCGGACTGCCGTTCAGCCAGTTTAGGTTTCATCCTTATATGAACTTTTGGTCTTGCTGCTCAGTCGTGGCACGGCAACTTGCCAACTTGCAGCTTTACGGTCATGCTGCTGTCCCCTTTGGGTTTCCCCGCCAGGTTAGCCGTTGACCACAGGCCTGAAACCTCACACCTGCCGCTTGCTAAGCGGATTTACTCTGCCCCTTATGGGCGCACGCACAAAATGATTGTGCAGGTGATTTTCTTTGTCAAGGTGGGTTGCAACAATCACCTGATAACGGTCACCCCACAAACGGGCGGCGAGCTTCATCCCGATTTCGTGTGCCATTTCGGGTGTTGCCTCTCCGGGAGCAAAGGATTGATACCCGTGGTAGGCAACCGTCCCGCTTTCTTTGCCGAACTGCTTTTTCACGGCAAGCATTTCATCACGGGCGGTAGAAGGAGAGCAGTTGATACCCGACACGAAGCGATGGAGCGGTGCACCGTCCTCGCTGCTCGTTTCCTGCGTTTTTTCGGAATTAACAGCGTAGCGGATCACATCGGAAAGCTGCTGTCCGTCCTGTTCGGTCAGCTCCCGGTCAGCGTAGAATTTGGGGTTTGCAGTCTTTTCGGGATTTTCCGCATAGATCACTACCTTGCCGAGCCAGCCTTTTACCCGCCATATTGATGTCGTTGCCATAGGCGCATCACTTCATTTGGTGGGGCAGAATGACCGCTGCGGTGATCGCCTTGACGGCTTCATCCAGCTTACGGCAGTTCTCGTCGTACCGCTGCACATCCAGTGCGTTCAGGGTATGGGCTTTTGCGGCGATCTGATTGAGGTTGTTGCCGATCCCGTGGAGCTCCCTCATCATGGCGTAGTAATCGGGCGGCGGGGCGTCCTGCGGTTCAAGCCCATTTACCAAGTGCCGCAAATACGCCTCACGGGAAAGACCGCTGCGCTTCACTTTCTTTTGAAACACCTCGGCTTCCTTTTTGTCCAACCAGAATTGAATGTGAACATTGCGTTTTCTCATATTTTCACCTCCGAATTGAGTTCGTTTTGAATTTCCACGATCCGCTTGCCGACCGCATACACAACGGGGATTGTCACGCCGTTGCCCGCCTGCTTGTAAAGCTGGGCGTCGGAATTGACGGCGGCGGCCCGGTCAAACATATCATCCGAAAATCCTTGCAGCCGCCAGCACTCACGGGGTGTCAGTTTGCGGATGCGTCCGCAGCCGAGCGGAAGCGCAGAGCCGTTTTCAGGCTTGCTCTGATCTGCCTCCTTTGCCCGTTTGACGGGCAAAGCGTATTCGCAGGCATCGCAGGCACAGAGATAAACGCCATGCTTGTCCTGCGTGTTCAGACAAAAGGCGGGTTCGCCGCACGTCTTGAAGCGCCGCCCGTTTTGCCGCTTGTTTTCCCGGTCGGGGGTGAGGACGGCACGGCAGCCATAAAAAATACCGGAGCTTTCGCCCCGGTTGCTGACCCCGATTTTGTCATAGCCTGCGATCAGGCATTTGGTGTGCTCCTGCTCCAAGATTTTCGGCGTACCCCGTTTTAGTTGGATGAGCGCCGTTTCTTCGGTGCGGTCCGGGCACTCGCCGCTCATGCAGAGAACGCCGCTTTTGTCACCGCTGTGGTTGGTGATGCCGCTGTCATACCTTGCCTTGATACAGCGGGCGTGCTCGGTCAGCCTCGGTTCACCTTTGCACAGGTCGATGAAGTACATGCCCGTGCGTCCGCCAAAGCCGCCGCCCTCGCTCATCAGCGTACAGTTTATACCTGCGGGGTCGTAAACGCGCTTGCCCTGCGTGCCGCCGATTAGCTGTATAAGAGCCTTGCCGTCGCTTGCGGTGACAGGAAATATTTTTCGTCCACCGTCGGCTCTAAAATGTCGATAAGCGACAAGATAGATTCGCTCCCTGTTTTGCGGAACGCCGTGGAAGCGTGAATTAAGCAGTCCGTATTCGATATGATAGCCGATTTCGGCCAACGAATGGAGAACGGTCGCAAAGTCCCATCCTCGATTAACGGAGAGCAGATTTTTAACGTTTTCAAGGACAAGCCATTCGGGTCTATCTTCGGTAGGCGTGCCTTTGAGCAATCTAACAATTTCAAAAAAGAGAGAGCTTCGTTTTCCGGCAAGCCCTCTTTGCCGGCCAGATACAGAAATGTCCTGACACGGGAATCCGCCTGCCTAGAGGTTGACCCTCGGCAGGTCTGCGGGTTCGGTTTGGGTAATATCTTCTCCATACCATTCGTCCTCCTGTATATCGTGTATGGCGCGGTAGCTGCGGTCTGCGAATTTGTCGATCTCGCAGTGGCCTTTGCAGACCATGCCGCAAAGTTCAAAGCCCTTGCGGAAACCGCCGACACCGCTGAAAAAGTCCAAAAAGGTCATGGGTTCGTTCACCGGCTTTCCTCCTTCCGGGTATAAAAATATCGCCCTCCGCATGGGCGGGGACGAAAAGGGTTTCAGGGATTTCCCTGACAAGTGCCGTTGTGGTATCACAACGGCGATGCTTGCTGGTACAGTGCATAGCGTTCGTCCCATAGGCCGAACATTTTGCCACCAACCGAAATAACATCACCGCTCCTGCTCCGGCTGCGGACGGTATGGGATACCGAACAGCGTGCCGTTCACCCTCGCAAGGTGTTCGGGATAGCGGAACATCTTGCCGTAGCGGTCGATCTGCTCGTCGGAAAGACTGTCCAGATTTTCGCCCCGGCAGTCGCAGATGAAGGCGGGGCCGAAGATGAAATCGACCATCACGCCGTCGTCATTTTTCACGCTGCGGTTTGGGCGCATTCCGTTGATCTTGCTTTCCTCGTTGCAGACGATGCAGACCTGTTCCTCAAAGGGGTAGAACGGCTCGATCAGACCGCCCACCACTTTCTGCATCTCGGCAAGAGACGCATCGATCTCGACCGCACGGGCGAGCTTGCCCGGTTCCAGCAGTACCACCTTGATTTTCTTTTCATTTTCCATTGCAAATTTTCCTTTCGTTGTTTTTCGTAATCATAATCGTGACCGTCAGCCCGTATTCATCCTCCAGCGCAAGCAGCAGCTGTTTCAGCACCTCATGGCTTTTGATGCGGGGAATGTCCAGCGCCGAAGGAGAAACGCCCAATGCCTCGGCCAGCGTACAGAGCAGAGCGTGTTTCGGCGTTCTTACGCCGGACTCATACTGTGCGATGCGGATGTCGGCGGTTTCGGGCGAAAAGCCTGCGGCGATGCCCAGCGCCTTTTGTGTCATGCCCCGCAGCATACGATAGTGCCGGATGCGCTGTCCCGGACTTATCAAGTCGCTCACCGTTCTTTGCTCCTTTCTCTGCGCTTGGTAATGGGCAAGCCCAGCCGCATACAAAGGCAGTCATTATAATCTTTGCCCTGCGGGGGCGGTTGGATGTCCACCGTGACCGCATACTTCCTCGGCAGCAGGGTCTTGACGGTTTCTGCGGCGATCCGCCCCGTGGCATCGTTGTCAAGCCGCAGCACCACACGGCGGATATGGGGATGCTCAGCAAGATACCGCACCAGTGCAGCGGGCAGGCTGCTTTCCTCGATTTTCGCCCTTGGCTTGTAGACCCCGGCGAGGGAGAGCAGGTTTTCGCTGCGCCAATCTTTGCCGTCCAGCTTTTGCAGTGTCCCGTAGGACAGCAGATCCACCGCCGATTCAAACAGGTGGAGCGTATCGCCTGCGGCCGCCGCAGGGATTCCAAAGGAATAGTGCTTGTCGCTGCCGTTGGCGTCCCCGATGAAGTCCGAGCCGATCCCTCGCTGGTTGGCGTAGCGGGGCTTTCCGTCTGCATCCATACCGACGAACACTACATTGTGATAGGGGTAGCTTTCATAAAGGCGGCCGGTCTTAATGCAGAAATTGATCAACTCATAGTCGATCCCTCTGTGGTGCAGGTATTCGACGGCATGAGTGGCGCTGCGGTTGACCTGCGGCAAAAGCAGCACCTTTTCTTTCGGCGCTTTCGGAGCCGGGACAAAAGCGGGCGGTGCCGCTGACAGATTTCCCATAATGGTTTCGACCGCCTGCGTAAAGGGCATCTCTTTGACCTTGATGAGATAGTCCAGTGCCGAGTAGCCGCCGATCCCACGGGAAAACCAGCACCATTTGCCGTTGGAGATTTTAAGGCTGTCGTGCTCACGGGTACAGTAGGTGTTGCCCCCGAAATGCACTAGCTCCTGCGGTTCATAAGTCCGAAGATAAGTCAGCAAATCCATCTCGCGGGCTCTCACCACCACCTCCGGCGGAATATATGGCATATGTTTCACCTCCGTTCTGACATAAAAATAGCCGAGGGGCTTTCAGAATGAAAACCTCTCGGCTATGTATGAGATGTGAATGCAAAATTGGCTTATTCTTTTTCGTACCTATTTCCGATATTTCTGATTTTTATCATTAAATTCTCATATAGATCCAAAGCAAGTTCCTTGATTTCATCCAAAAGCATTTCCTTTTCTTGTACTTTAACATTTTTATTATAGATGGTGAAGAAATCGAAATCATAAGCAATGTACTCTGCAGGCGTTTTCTTCTTTTGTGCAAGAGCCTCATCAATTAGCTGGATGCCTTGATATGTTTTTTCTCCGTGCGGCAACACTGAGGCACATATTCTTGCGAAATATTCTTCTAATGGACTTACATAATTTTCTTGACGGCAATATTCTTCATAACCAACATCGTTTTTCATAAGGTTGTCAATATTGCTTTTTATTCTTATTGTTTCATAAAATGCAATTATCTCTGGGTCTTCGACTTCAAAATCATCCTCATAATCAGGTTGGCATATGTGCTCAATATGCGTTATTGAGCCATATAGCTGAGCATATTTTTCCTTGAATCTATCAGATAGAATGTCGGCAACTACATTGTACATATTTATACTTTTATAACGAGCAATAACATCGGAAAGTTTTTGACATTTTTTATATAGCTCTTCGCTGACTACAAGTTCATCATTTTTTGCAAGTATATTATCGGTTTCAGGAATATTAATATCTCTCCAAATATCATTCATTTCCATTAGTGTCTTCATTTCATATTTAAGAGGAATATATATTTCTTGCTTCCTGCGCGATGCAATTTGTGATTTTTCCTTTCCTCGAATACCGAGTATGTATGCCAACCACGCTGATATGCCACCAAATATGACCACAAAAATGCCACTAATTGTACTTTCCCAAATATTGTTCCAATTCAAAACCAACCATCTCCGACCAAAAAGTATATTTCATATAATCAATAAACCAATTAAAATTAATACTGCAAATAAGATCGAACCTATTGAAGCAAGAAACAATCCCAACTTGTAGTATTTGAATTTTTTATCGCAAATTATCGAGCAGATATATATTTGAGATATTAAATCTTCGTCCATCTGTTTTGTTCCGCATTTCTCTAAATCCCGCTTATATGATGATAATGATTTGTGTTTTGCAATTGATGAAAAGAAGATAAGTGAATCTGATTTAATGCCTCTATTATAGAACTTATCAGGATTTACTCTTGCGAATAACACAGTAAGCCAACATACACAACCAGTAAGTATAAGACTTATTGACAAAATGCAGAAAATGACATATACGACCGTCCAAAAACTGACACGGCTTGCCATATGGCATAATATGCTCTTAAATTTTGAAACATAGTCGGTGGCAAGAAAAATTCCCGCTATAACACCAAAGCTCCCCAAAATGATAGATGTTTTAGAATCACAGTTTTCTATCCATGCCGTATTCCTATCAAGAATTTCTTTCAACTCATCGTGCGTCCTTTTGCTTTCCACGATACCCCTCCTAATATCCCATTGATTTTAATTTATCTAAACATTCTCGGTAATCTTTACCCTCGTAAACTCGTTTTTCAAGAATACCTTTTAATTTAAACCAGTGTCCAGACTGTTTTACAACATCCTCAAGGATATATTGGTTTAACCAACTTGAGTGTTCAGCTTGAACACATAAAATTTCATATGCTTCTTCATACATGCCGAAGCAACGATATATTCCTATAAGATAACAATCTAAATCGATTTTAACTTCAAGCTGTGACTTGCCAATTTCTTTTCCTAATTCATACATTTTGCCGATAAATTCAAGCCAATGATCTTTTCCGAATTCCTTTATAAGGTCACTTTTGCAAAATGTTTCTGAAAAAATGCTTTTATGTATAGAATAAGCCTGCTCTTTATTCTTTTGTTCCTGACGGTCAACATCTGCTTGTTTGGAATTTAATTTGTTTTGCCATTGTTGAAGCCTAATATTTTCCTTACGCGACTCATTATCACGAGCGATTGCTTGACCTTCTCGTTTTTTGGCTTCCTCTAATGCAATCGCTAACTCTGCGGATTTTTTGCTGATTTCATCAACAAGCAAAAGAGCCTTTTCCTGCGTTTCAGCGAAAATGTTTTGTATGAACGAAGCCTCAGAATCATTCTCTGTATCTGCCTTAACTGCTTCTGCTGTGATTTCTTCCGGCAGTGACAGGTAATGTTCGCTGACTGCATATCCTTCAAAAACTTTATTACCCTTTGTTCGGCTTGTTTTAGTCCATATTTCTGAATCTTCAATTTCTGAATATGTGTTTTCATCTATGAATATTTCGCAAGGGTGAGCCAAACTACAATACCGATTGGCGTAATTTGTTGTTGAGCCGACCCAAACGATACCCGTTTCATTTTCGGCCGTTTTATTACTCTCTTTTCCGCGCATTCCGACCTTTGTAATCATAATTGTCCCTGTACAAATACCAACTCCACAGCCAATACAAATATCCATAGATTTTTTTAGAGCGGGGTTTAAGCAGAAATCAATCAGAGTATGGATATATCGTGCCGCTTTTATTGCTTTACAAGATGAAGAAATATTTTGGTCGTCCACATTGCTATTCTGAAAGATGCCCATAATTCCGTCACCGGCAAATTGTCGTGTATATCCGCCCGAATACCGAATTGCTTGGATAACGATACGAATAAATGAGCGATAAACTTTCACCATTTTTTTAGATTTCAATTCATCTGTCAAATCGGTGGATTTCCTCATATCTACAAACAGAACCGAAAGTTTTCCCTTAAATACTTTGTTCGAATCAGCTATATCATTAAGCGGTGGCAATATGTCAGTAATTTTTATTTCCTCAACAGGCTGTCCTAAAATATTACTGACGGCGTTACTTGCTGTTTCAAATTCCGATGCAGGAATAAATGATTCGCTCATAAACATAGCCTCCTTTAGCTTCTGAAATCCTTTAACATTTGCTGCAAAAGCTGAGATTGTAAGTAGTCTTTTTTGAATGCGTCCATATTATAACCCTCTAAATCAGGGAAATGGGGTAGGCGATCACTAAATGCGTCAATATTGTATCTTTCATAATTGCCTATGACAAAAGCATTGAATTTTGTCCTTTCAAATTCAGTTTCAAAAATAAGTACGCATTCCAAAAATCTTTGCCGAGCAGTTAATTCCTCGTCCATATTATCTGTAATATAAAACTGGTGAATAGTGTATTCTATAGAATCTTTTATAAAATACTTGTATGAAACATCCCAGTGATGATAACTGTCCTTATATAGGGAAAGTCCGTCTGTCCGAGGGGTCGAAGTGAAACATCTACCGCCGTCCAAAGCCACGCCACCCAAAGAATATAATAAAGTCTGATGATGGTAAATATTTATGTCATACCACCGAGGACGAGAATCACACTGATTGAACAGATAAAATTCATAACCATCTCTACCATCCTCAGCTTGAATATCTTCGAGTGTAAATTCAGGAGCATACTTATAAAACTTTTTGCCGTTATTAGAATCCACCCAATCGTAAGGCTTTTGCAAAAAAAGCAAGGCGCGATCCAGAGCCGTCGCATCAATTCCGAACCGTTTTTTCCATAGTTTCTCTATGATATTTATATCTGCTGATGCATTTTTCGGAGTATTTGTATCCATTATCCGAGCGTAAATATTATTAGCAAATACACCTTGGTATTGTTCTGTTAAATAGTAAGGGGTATTGCGATCATTACGAATAACAATAATATCGATTGTCTTTTTCCACAAAGTGACTGGTTGGACATATGCTGTTGGACGGATACCTCCAGCAAATTTTTTCTCTCGCAAAAATGAAACAATATCTTGTGTTTTTCTTCTGTTTGGGTCGTTTATGACATCACAAATAGAATAATCATTTTCTTCATCAACGCCAATAATAATAAGCCCGTCTTGATTAGAAAGATTATTCGCCATACATATAATATCGTGTAGTAAATCTGCCTTATTTTGATGCCACTCTTTTTTGAAATCCCAATATTCCCCTTCTTGCTGCAATCCTATCAGTTGTCTTACCTCGGTCTCAAAAGATAATACATCCATTATATTCACCCTGTATTATGCCTTAATATACCGTGTCGTTCGTCCTGCACCGATCCGCTTTACGGAGCCGGTCTTGACCATTGCGCCGAGGACGGCTTCAACGGTTGTGGGGCTGACATCGGGGAGGATTTTGCAAATCTCGGCTTTGGATAGCGGCGTCAGGCTGTTCAGGACGGTTGCCTCCACACGGGCCTTCTTCGTAATCTTCTTGCCGTGTACCACCGCAAACCGCTTGTCCAGTTCCTTATAGCACATATAAAGGGTGGACAGGAAATTCTCGATAAAGGGGAAATAGGAGTTCTCATTCGTTTCCCATCCTGCCGAGGACTGACGCAGGGCTTCGTAATAATACGCCTTGTAATTGTTGATTTGCTCCTCAAAGGACACATATTTACCGGCATCAAAACCGTTTTTGTATAACAGCAGTAAAGAGAGCAGACGGGACATTCTGCCGTTGCCGTCCCGGAACGGATGGATGCAGAGGAAGTCCAGAATCACACATGGAATCAAAAGAAGCTGATTGATATTCGCATCGCTTCGGGCATCCAGATAGGCAAGCTCCAACTGCTCCATTGCTTTCGGTGTTTCGCTCGCAGGCGTAGGACGGAAGCGGACACGGCGGTTTCCGTCCGCATCGATCTCCAAAATCACATTGTCGTCCGTCTTGTACTGCCCGCCGTACTCATAGCCCGCAAAGCTCATCATCATTTCGTGCAGCCGCAGAATATCGCTCTGCCGGAAGTCAATGTGTTCGTAGCCTAAGTGGATCTCATTCAGCGCATCTCTGTACCCGGCGATCTCCGCCTCGTTGTGGTTCAGCGGGGCGCTGTTCTGATTGACAATGGCGGCGATACGCTCGTCGCTGGTCACAATGCCCTCGATGGCGTTGGAACTTTTGATGGACTGCACCTTTGCGACGGCTTCCAGCTCCGTGAAGATCTGCGTGTATTCGTCCTTGCGCACGCCTGCCATCGTTTTGAGCGCCGCAATATTGGAAGTGAGGTTCACAAGGTTTGCAGGCAGCAAACCGTTATTCAAAAAAGAGTAATCGAATTTTCTCATACAGCACCATCCTTTCTGCACATAATCATAGCATATTATGTGCAGAAAAACAAGCCGCTATCCGAATTATCTGCATATACTTCTTAGAAATATATGCAGATAGAGCATTTGAATAGGCAGTAATATGAGAAAACGGCACGGGGCTTCCGTGCCGTCTGCGTCAGATCGCCTTGATTTTCTTGAGGTAGGCCACGGCATCGGTATGTCCGCGGAAGTAGATGTGCTGCCGCTCCATGTCCTCCATTTGGCGGGCAAGGTTCAGATAGTCCACATACGCCCGATGCTCCTCTGAGGTCATGCGGATCTCGCCGCTGCCCTCGTTCACTTTTTCAATGACGGGGTACTGCGTTTTCAGCTTGTCCATACGGTCGGAAAGCGCGGCGTAGTCCTCGTCGGTATTCAGCAGATCCATCACAATATCGCTGTCGATCTCCGCAAAGGCATCCTCGATACGGGATGGCAGGTCAAAATAGCTGTCGCTCACGGTGCTCACTTCCTTATCGTTTTTATTATACTATACCCAAACCGCAAGGCAATATCAAAGGTGCAAAATCGTTATTTGCAGTGATTCGCAAGGTTGATGATTTCTTTTCCGTGCCGGGCAGCATAATTCAGTGTCGTGTATGCTCCGCCGAAATCACGGTACACATAGGCAATCAGGTAATCGGAATGGTCAACAAGCCATTGGTTGCGTCGTGATATTGCCGCCTTATAATGTACATCCGCAAGTTCGGCTGGAATGAGAATGTCGTCAAAATAGGTTTCGTAGTAATCTCGATTTGTGTTGACGCTGTTCATCATATAAGGAAGAACAGCCACTAAACTTATATCAAGTTTGGGATGACACCGTTTTATACTCCGCACGGCAGACGAACACATTTTATCAAATTCGCCCGTGTCGCCGGAGTAAAAAACAAATGTGTTGTCCTCCGGCAATATCCCCTCAATTACTGTTTTGATCTGCCGTTCAATGTCCAGCGCGAATATCTCCCGATGACCTGCAAATGTGCAGGAAACCACATCAAATCACACCTTTATTTTTACAATTCTAATCTATATCCGTATAATACGGATATAGATTATTATAATGCACCCCATCCGTGAATACAATATATTTGTAAAAATTCTTGATGCAAAGGGGGTGCAGTATGGAACTTGATTACAAAGCAATCGGAAAGAGAATCAAAATAGCAAGGATCAAAACTGATCTCACACAAGAGAAACTTTCAGAAATGGTCGGTGTTTCTCCGACACATATGAGCAATGTTGAAACCGGAACAACCCGTGTCAGCTTGACTACCATTGTCAGGATTGCAAATGCTTTGGGGATCACAAGTGACGACCTGCTTTGCGATAGTGTGATAAAAGCAAAAGTGCAGTTTGAAAAGGACATTGCGCTTGTGCTGGAAGATTGCGACGAATACGAGATTCGTGTGATTCGTGACCTTGCTGCGGCGGCGAAAGAAACTCTGCGGCGCGATGAAAAGCTGAGAAAACTTTGATACCATTATCATAGCTGTGCATTTTGATAGGGGCAAGTCTGCAAAGGACTTGCCCCTGTTTTATCGTTCGGGCTGTCCCGTCTGCCGTGGGGCTGCGGAGCGGACAGGAAGGGCGGGTGAACTGATCCGGTATTCTTCGGGGATGTTCTCAATGTCGCCGTCGTAGATGTCCACAAAGCGGCCGCCGTTTGACCGCACATAGCCATTATCTCCGAACACGCCGCCTTCTTCATACCGAATATCCCGTCCAAAGCCCTCATAGTCGATATAGTTTGCCAGTGCGCCGAGGTTGCTTGTGTCATAACAGCCGCTTTCCTCGATCCAGTAATAGCCGAGGTCATAGTCATTCTGCACACCGGGTAGATAATCAAAGCAGTCCAAGTTCTCGGTCAGGTTGATCAGCTCCTGCACACTGCCGGTATTCTCGCCCAAGTCCAAAACCGCCTGCCAGAAATCGTCGCTTTCCCGCAGCTCCATGATCTGCTCGGCAAGATAATTCAGCTCGCTCAGGCTTTCGTATTCTCCGAGCATCTTGCCGATGGCCGCATCCGGACAGTCATAGTCGGTGATAAACCATTCCTCGTAGCGCCGCCCGATGCCGATGCGCCGGAAAATCGCCTGCGTTTCTTCATTGGTCACGGGAAACTTCACCCATTCGCCCACCAAAAAGCCTTCGTTGTATTTGCCGAGGTTGGTAACAAAGGCTTCAAAGGCGCAGTCCCTTGTATCTGATACATTCATCATAGCCGCCTCCGTTATCGCTCCTGTACCGGCGCCTGCCTGCGGGGGATGGGAAAGCCGTAGACATGGGCGATCTCGTCGCCCAGCCTGCGGGTCACTCTTGTAATGTCCGCACGGGTGGCAATGCCTCGGTAGAGTTTTTCTTTCAGATTGTCGATCTGTGTGTCGCTCACTCCGTCCTTATAGGTGCGGTAGAGATAATGGTTCGTGCCGTCATGGTGGACGGCATCGCAGCGGAGATCGCCGTTTTTATCCACATACCAAGTGGCGCTGTCAATGTCCCGTTCGCTGTATAGGCAGTCCCGGATGTTGCCGCTGGAGATTTCCTTGTACCCCATACGGCGGCCGTGCCAAAGTCCAAGATCGCCGACAACGAGAATCGGGCGCGAAAGCTGAATGTTCAGGTTTGTGCGCTCATCTTCCAGATAATCACCGTTCAGCTCATACATCATTGCCATGCGCTCATCGTCGGTGAGATCGGGATACTGCTCCTCCAGATCGGCCTTCCAATCGTCGTAATCCAGATCGTCCGTCCATATGATGTGCCTGCCGTTGCTCATCGTGCATCACCTCGTTCCTTTTGCTTCGGCCTGCGGGGATTGCCGTTCCCGTCATAATTTTTCTGGTCTGCTGCGGGTACGCTCCAACCGAATATAGAACCGGCAAACATAGCCGCCTCCTGCGCTTTGGAAACGCCGAGCCTGCGGTTCATATCGTCCGCATATTTTCGGGCAGCGGCAGGATCCATCGGCATTTTCAGTGGAATATAGCTACGGTCACCGCGAAACACCTTGATAACCTCGCCGGTTGACGGTAAAGTGGTATAACACAATTCCGGCATAGGCGGGTCTGCGGGTTTGTAGGTTGCTCCGCAAGCCTTCATACGCTCGGCAAACTCGCAGATATGAAAGGTGTTTTTACCGATCTCGGCGTGATACTCATCAATAAAACGGCAGTACATTTTAATTTTCTCGCCGTCCGCATAGGTGACGATGATATTCCTGCCATCAAGGATTCTGAAAAGCTCGTTGTAACTGCTGTCAATAAAGCGGATCCCTTGTGCCGCCTTTTCCATGTGCTGATCAAGATATTCGGAAACATAGGCATAGCAATAGAAATTGTTATCGCCGGGTGCGGGAATACAGCGCAGAAGATAGGTGTATTTTTCTGTGTCAGCCCGATACCCGTATTCACGGCTGAAATTCCCCATAAATCGCCCATCAGGACGGGTGCGGCAGTATTCCAGCATAGAATCACGGTCAGCCAAGATGCCTACCTTGTAAAACTCCTTGATAACGGAATCAAACTCGGCGGCAAATTCATTCGTCCTGTACTGCCTGATCTGATCCTCATAATCGGGATAAAAAGTCTTACCGCCGTTTCCGAAATCTCCGCGCATAAGGGTAATGCAGCCGCTTTGTGACATAAGCTGATAGCTTTGCGTGTAAGCATAGTCCCGTTCATTCGGGAGCATTTCACGGATATTCAAATTCATTGCGTTTTCGCCTCACTTTCTGCCATAATAAACTGTCCAAACTCGGTAAATGCGTACCAGTTCGTGCGGTCAAAACGGCTTTCGTTGAACCGTCCTTTGGTGAGCACCCGCCCTTTGACCAGTCGTTTCAGGGCGTAGCGGATCTCGTCATAGGACAGAAACGGAAAGAATCCCGTCATCATCTGCACCGAACACCGCACCCAGACCTTGCCCTCGTGGAGCTGTGGCGATTCGGTGCTTTTTTGTTCCACGCAGTCCCAAAGAAAGGCGGTCAGCACCGCCGCATTGACCCCGTACTTTTTCGCTATGTCTGAATCGAAGAAATGAACCATAATTCTGCCTCCTTTTGCTTTTTCGGTATGTAAAAGGGGCAGCGATATGGCTGCCCCAAAAATCATTTCTTCTTGGCTCTGATCTTCAGAAAAATCAAAGCGCCCACAATGAATACGACCAGTCCGATCGCAACGACGGTTTTCAGTTCCATGCTTAAACCTCCTTCTCCGTTTTCTTTTTCTTTAGGCCGATCACGCCGAGAACGGCAGCACCCACTGCGGAAATGCCCAGCAGGGAGAGCCAAAGGGCGGGGTTACTGTCGTCGCCGGTTTTCGGTGTGTCACGAAGCTCGTTGTGCATCTCCACTTTGGTAACGGCACCTTCAAATACGCTCGCCGTCTTATCCGCGGGGAGAATATAGGCGGAGGATGCACCGTCCGATACCTCGAAAACCACATACTCGCCGATGCGGAGATTTTCGATGAGAATTTCGCCGTTTTTGTCGGTGGTGAAGATCTCGGAATACCCGTTAGGCCCGGTCACACGGAACGAAAATCCCTCAACCTTGCCGTCGGAAGATGTCTTAAAGATTTTGAGCGATCCTACCTGCGCCGCATTGACAAAGCCCTTGCCCGCCTCGTTTTCCACGGTAACGGTTTTGCCGTGTTCGGTAATTTCAAAATAATAAGCGTGTTCGTCGAGATAAAAGCCCTCCGGCGCTTTGGTTTCTTTCACAAAATAGCCGCCGTAGCGCAGATCGGGCATTTCATAAAAGCCGATACCGGTTTCGGTGAGTGTGCCGAGCAGTTCATCGTCGGCGTCCAACTCCTTGTTGCCATTCGAATCACAGTAAACGGCAAATTCTGCGCCGGTCAGCTTGTTGTCGGGATAGTCCTTATCGACCTTCGTAAGCTGCACCGTACCGCGGATGCGGGCGTTTTCGATCTCAACCTCAATGACTGCGCCGTCCTTATCTACCGTCACAGCAAAGGTTTCATCGGACAGCACAAACCCAGTCGGGGCTTTGATCTCACGCACAAGCCAGTTGCCGTAAGGCACATCGGCAAAAGAAAAACCGCCGTCCTCGGCAGAGGTGGCGGTGAGAATCGCATTTTCTCTTGTAAACTCGGTGCAGTCCGCTTTGAACAGTCCGATCAAGGCGCCGCCGAGGGCGTTCCCGTCCTCGTCCTTTTTCAGCCCGTGGATTTCACCGTAAATCAGGTCGTTGCCGATCGGGTTGCCGTTGTTGACCTTGATTTCCACAAGGGCGGTGTCCTGCCCGGCGTAGTCAAAGACGATGGGGTACTTCTCATCGGAGAGGATATAGTGTCCATCGGTGGAAAGCTCTTTGAGATAGTAGCTGCCAAACGGCAAATCGGTTTTGCAGACGGCGTGACCGTTCTCGTCCACCGAGAGGATTTCAAGCAGACCGTCCGCAGGAATGATGCTGCCGTCCGCGGCGGTCAGATCCTCGGCAGCGAACAGACCAAAGGTCACGGCGGTGATCTCGCCGTTCATGCCAATGCCGAATTGCTCATTCTGCTCCAAGACCTTATCCAGCGAAACGGTGGCTTTTTGCCGTTCGTTATAAAAGTCGGCAGCGGTTTCGGCGATCTCGATCTCCTGCCCGGCATAGGCAAGCTCGGCGGTGCGGATCTCGGTATTCAGCACATAGCCGCCGGGGGCTGTGATCTCTCGGATCTCATATTTTCCGAGATACAGTGGCTTGCTTTCGGCAAGTCCCGTTTCATCGGTCGTTACGGTATCGACCACTTCACCGGCAGAAGCGAGCCGTGTGCCGTCCGGCGTGATAATATCCTCGGCTGCGGTGATCTCATAGACCGCACCCGGCAAACCCCGAACGGAGAAAACAGGCTGATACAGTCCGTCCGCTTCGGTCACGGAAGAAAAGACTTCGCCGGATTTGCTAATCTTGATAACGCCTTTCTGCGCCATGTTCGGCTTCGTGACCTCGACCACCGTAACGGCGTTTTCCTCCGTGGCATTGTCGGCGGTCACATCAAAATATACAGGTTCGCCGCTGAGCGTGTAGCCGTAGGGCGCAGAAACCTCGACCAGCGAATAGCCCTTGCCGTACTCCAGCTTTTCGGGCGTAATGAGATAGCCCTCGCTGTTCGTGTAGAATGTGTCGATGGTGGTCACTTCGGGATAGGTGAAGGTCTGCGTGATGAGCGACCCGTCCGGGCGGTAAAGCCGGAAGCCTGCGCCTGCCAGCGGAATAACCTTGCCGGTTTCGGCATCCACCTTGACGATCTTGATATAGCTCTCAAAATTGCGGTTGTTGGCAAGGTAGCGGTAGGTCTGCCCGTCTTTTGCAATATACACATCAAAATCGGGCAGAAACTCCCGGCCGTCCCAGCCCTTGACCTGATGAACGCTGTAAATGCCGTAGGGTAGGTCTTTCGTCTGCGCAAAGCCGTTTTCGTCGCAGATAAGATGATCACGCTCGGCATCTTTGGCAGCGGCATAGCTGCCTGCGGATTTTAGGAATACCTCAAATTCTGCGCCGACCTCCGGCGTTTCAAGCTGTGTTTCGCCGTCGTCCGTGTGCTTGATCAGGGCGATATTGCCTTTAATGACCTGCTCGACCACATCGTTGGCGGTGGAATTGTATTCCACAGTGTAGTTTTTTGCTTCCGCGCCGATATGGTGGGCGGCTTCGTCCAACAAATAGCCCTCGCCGGGAGCGACCTCACGCACCGACCAGTCGTCGCCGCAGACATAATATTTTGTAGTGAACTGACCGTTCGCATCGGTGGTGTAGGTGTCAATGAGCTGTTCACCCTTGTAAATCCCGTAAACGGCGCCGGCGAGAGAAGCGTCGCCCTGTGGCAGCCCCGTTTCGGCATCGCTTTTGGTGACGGTGACATTCCATTTTTTCAGAATGTTCGTAAAGCTCTTTTCCGTGACGGTGTTCCATTCCACCGCCGCTGTCTGATTTTCGGGAACGACATAGCGGATCGCCGTATCGACTTCCTCCAGCGTGTAGCCTGTGCCGATCAGCACATCCCGGAAATACGCCTTGCCGGAGTTGTCGGTCACGGCGTATTCATCCACCGCAAGCCCTGACAGTGAAGTGCCGAACAGGTGGAAGTTCACACCTTCGTTCATCCCGTCCTCGGCGGTTTTCGTGACGGTGAGATCACTGCGTTTTAAGGTGTTATTGAAATTGACCGTTGCCACCTGACCGCTGACGACGGACACACGGCGCACCTCCTGCGGCTCGTATTTGTCATAGCTTTGCTCGGTCACGGTGTAAACGCCGGGAGCAAGGTTGTCGATCTGAATGACACCGCCTGCACCTGTCTGAACGGTTTTGTTCACGCCGTTGCCCGTAACGGTAAAGGAAATGCCCTCGACCTTGCCGTCCTCGGAAGTCTTGACGATCTTGGCGCTGCCGTAGCTGACCTTGATGTTCAGATAGCCTTTCACGGGGTCGCTGACCGTAGCACTGTAAGTGACCACATCTTGCATTGTTCCGTCGGGGCCGTAATGGCCGTCACTCCACACCACAACGCCTTTGCGAATATTGGTTTTGGTAGCCGAGATTATCAAGGGCTTTGTAGGTGCCGCTTCGGCGGTGATCGTCAGTGTATTACCACGGGTCGTAAAATCGATTCCGGTCTGCTCTGAGGAAAAGGTATAATCACTCAGCACACCGTTGGTGTCGGTCAGAGTGGTCGTATAACGGCTACCGTCCCAATTCATCTCAACGGTCTGAGCCTTGCCTGTGCTTCGGGCCATAAAGCTTGGAAGGATGGTGTGTTTTTTCACACTGGCTTCCATACTGTCATAATAAGCAGAAAAACGGCTGTACAGCGGATGGCTTGTCCGATAAACGGATTTCACGGCATCAGCTCTGCCGGGGTCAACATGGTTAAAGTTTGCATCACGCTCACCGACAACGGTTTCCCATACCAAAACCTGTGTTGCCATCATGTGCGCCAACTTGTCGGCATCTGCATTATTCTGTGAACGCCAGCCGAGAGACAGATTGCCCTGATAACCGTACTGCATGATCCGTCCCAGCAGCGTCTTGATCGTATCGGCATCAATGGTACTGTTGCACTCGGATGGGTAGTCCTTCCAATAATCTTCGCCATAGCGGGTGTAAGTTCTTTCCAGCAGACGGGGTACGCCCGGTTCAATGCAATAACAGGCCGGGCCGTTAAAGTCCCCAATAGTGTGCAGTGTTGTCATCCATGTTTTTTCGCCGGATGTCCAGCCGTTCATATAATGAAGTTCATCATGTCCCCATGTGCCGCTGGTATCCAGATTTGCATCTCCGTTTCTGGGAAATGCCACAGAATAGGACTTTGCTGTTTCCGCCGGAACCGATGTGGCAAGGGCAGTCACACTGCTTCCCAGAATAGTAGTGAAGCAGATCAATAGAGCCAAAAGCCCCGAAATGCTCCTGCGATAAAACTTTTTCATTTGTTTACCTCCTTGTTGACATGAAAAAAGCACCGCATTACTGCGATGCTTCCTTCTGTGTGTGAAATTACGCGTACCCGATATAGAGCAGATGGCTGTTGGTGCTGACTGCTTCGCACCATACCCAAATATCCGTGATGGTTTCATCTGCGGCATAGCGATTCAGACGGGAACAAATATCCCGTTCAAGATAGATACAGTCCGCATCTGCATCAATAGGTGTATCCCAGCAATCGACCGCCGTGCTTTCCGGCCGCAGTCCCACGCTTTCGGCATAGGCTTTGGTGTAGTCGATCCAAGTCTGAATATCAAACTTCGGCTCGGCAGGTTCTTCTGCGGCAGGCGGTTCGGTTTCCTGCATCGGCGGATCGGTGGGTGCTGCCGGTGGCGGCTCGGATGCTTTCGGCGGCGCAGGCTCTATGGTGCTGCTCTCTATCGGCAGCGGTGTTCTGTCTGCGGCAGATGTTGAAGCCACCGACGGCATTTCCGCCGTTTCGGGTTCTGCGGTGCTCTCTGCGGAAATTTCTGTACTTTCCGAAACAGAAACGGTTGTGCGCGCCTGCGGCACAATGCTTTGCACAGGCTCGGTCATGACCGTTTTCTCCGAAGATGGCGTCCCCTCGGAATGCTCTGCATTTGCACAGCCCGAAACAGAAAGAGCCAGCATCGCGAAAGCGGCAATCATCCACGTTTTTCTCATGTTCGCAAACCTCCTTTGCCGTTTCATTGTACGGTCTGCCGCCGAAAATGGCAAAGCTGCAAGAACTGCCGCCTCTTGTAATTTCTCTTTTTCGGGAAGTACAGGTAGTTTTTGAGGGGGAGAGGTGTGGAGAGGGGGAACAAGCAAACACCGCCGTACACTCATCGGAAATGGGTATGGCTGTCCCTTGGTAGTGAAATTCTACCTTTCGGCTTCACGATCACGCTGCCGTTTGCGGTATAGCTCCAAAGCCTTAATAATGGTATCTTCGATTTTCTGTGCGGGCGTCCCCGGCGCAAAATATTTGCTGATACGCTCTTTCGACATTTTGAACTGCTCTTTCTGATTCGGCTTTTCCTCCTGCATGATGGAGAGGATGACTTCCTCGGTCAGCTTGCCGTCCTTGCTAAACTCCTTCATTTTGATGGCCTGCGCCAGCGACGGCGTGCAGTCCTCACACTCCATCGTGTCGTATAGGCTCTGCTGCTGTTCTTTGGAAAGATAGGAAAGCTCTACGGCGGGACGGAAAGCGATCTTGCCGTTGTCCATCATGTCCAGCATCGGTGGGATCAGCTCGGTCAGGCGGATATACCGCTGAATTTGAGTATTGCTATCCGGCGATTTATCCGCCAAAAGCTCTCTTGAAGTCTTACCTTCGAAATTCTGTCCCACTGGGACAGAATTTTCCTTGCTCGGTCTGCCCGCTTGCCGTTTTATGGCTTCCAGCTTCATCTTGTAGGCAAATGCCTTTTCGGACGGTAAGATCGTTTCTCGCTGCAAATTGCTGTCCACCATGATAATGGTCGCTTCATCATCGGTGAGATCACGGACGATACAGGGAATCTCCGGCAGCTCTGCCAAGGTTGCCGCAAACTTGCGCCTGTGACCTGCCACCATTTCATAGCCGCCGTCCGCTTTCGGGCGGACAAGAGCCGGAACTAACACACCGTATTTTCGGACGCTCTCGACCATCTCTGCCATTGCCTCGTCCTGTTTGACCTTGAACGGGTGATTCGGGAAGTCGGAGATCTCGGCAGGATTCAGCGTCACGACCTTTTCAAGCTGCGATTCCGCACGGCTTTCATCGGTGGAGAACAGGTCATCGAGCGGCGTCATCCCTAAATCTCTCGTTTTTACGCTCAATCTCCAACACCTCCTTTGTCAGCGCACGGTATGCGGCGGCGACCTTGCCGTTCTTGTCGTGGGCAAAGATGCTCTTGCCCCGGCCGCTGGTTTCTGCGGCTCGGACGGAAAAGGGTATTTCCGTTCCAAACACACGGATCTTCTCGCCGTAGTGGGCGCGCAGAGAAGCGATGATCTCCTTTGCCTCGTTGGTACGGCTGTCCACCATCGTAAAAAGGATGCCGTCAATTTTCAGCTTGGGATTGATCTGCCGTTTGACCTTTGCGATGGACTGCATCAGCAGATCCAGCCCCTTTGCCGACAGAAACGACGGCTGCAACGGAATGATCACGCTGTCCGCTGCGGCCAGTGAGTTGATCGGCATCATACCGAGCGAGGGCATACAGTCAATGAGGATATAGTCGTAATGGGGTTTGACCGAATTGATATATGTCCGCAGTACGCTCTCTCGGCTCATAGCGTTGATGAGCCGAATTTCCATGCCCGACAAGTCGATGTTCGCAGGGAGCAGGTCTACGCCTTCGCCATGGTGCAAAATACCGTAGCTGTCCGGCATGGGCGTGTCATCGATCACATTCTGCATCACATCCGCCAGCGTCACGGGCAGCTCATCCGGCTTCGGGTAGCCGAGGGAAAGCGTCAGGGAGCCTTGCGCATCGGCGTCGATCAGCAAGACCCGCTTGTTCTCCTGTGCCAGTCCGATGCCGAGATTGGCGGTGGTCGTGGTTTTACCCACGCCTCCCTTTTGGTTCGTCACCGCAATTACTTTGCAATTCGCCATATGGGTTTTCCTCCTTCACATAAATTTAGCCGCCTGCGGCGAAGCAAGCGGCTATGTAATATTAGGAACGATATAAATTCAAATGGTTGTAAAAACGAGTTGATATTATTCCGATAAGATGTTATACTATAAGCATAAGCGAAAAGAAAATGTTATGTAGGCGGTGAACGCAATGGAATATATGAAAGTCACACAGGCTGCGGAACAATGGGGTATTTCTGACCGTAGGGTTCGTATTCTGTGCCAGCAGGGAAAAATTGAGGGCGTTATTCAAAAAGGGCGCTCCTACCTCATACCGTGCAATGCTGTAAAGCCGATTGACGGGCGCACCCTCCGTCATAAAACGGTATCGGAACAATATTTGCCGATGCTCTCCCGTATCGACAGTATAAAGGAACAGTTAGACCAGTGTCGCCCACTTACGACAGGTGAATTACAGCGATTGCAGGAAGAATTTTTGGTTGAATATACCTACAACTCAAATGCAATCGAGGGAAATACGCTGACCTTACAGGAAACTGCGCTTGTTTTAGAGGGAATTACGATCGATCGAAAGCCGCTGAAAGATCATTTAGAAGCCGTCGGACATAAGGACGCATTCCTTTATGTTCAAGACTTGGTGAAAGAAAAAACTCCTTTTTCGGGGAGCATTATCAAACAGATTCACACGCTGGTTTTGATGGATCGACCGGGGGACCGCGGCGTTTATCGACGGATTCCTGTTAAAATTATGGGCGCATACCATACGCCGCCGGAGCCGGTTGTTGTTCCGGAACAGATGGAAAAGCTCGTAAAAGAGTTTTCAAAGAAAAAACTGCACCCGATTGAGAGTGCAGCGCTGTTTCATTTGAAATTTGAGGGTATTCACCCCTTTGTGGACGGCAACGGCCGCACAGGGCGTTTGATACTGAACCTGTTTCTTATGCAGAATGGCTATCCACCTATCAATGTGAAATTTGCAGACCGTAAACGGTATTATGAAGCATTTGATAGTTATTATCGTGATAACGATGCGGGGGCCATGGTTCAATTGATTGCCGAGTATGTAGAAGAAAGGCTAATCAGGTATATAGAAATTACGAATTAGGGAGGAATAGAAAATACGAGCACCATTGGTAAAGCCACGCTGCAGTCAGACGAAAACGGTTTGGTTACGCTTCAATGCGATAGGTGTAAAAGCAGATTCAAAATGGATTGAACTTATTTGAATGATGAACTGAGCGGGGATATTTGTTGCCCTGTGTGTGGAATATCAGGAGCGTTAAATACATTTTGGCCTCATGATCTACGGAGGATTGCCGCAGATCGTAAGTTTCCAGAGCGAACGACAGAAAGCGGACTGTCTGAAGAACATCTTTGCAAATGTCTATCTGAAGGATGTTATCGAAAGAAATAAGATTCAGAACGTGGATGAGATTGGGATTCTGGTTGATGTGCTTGCATCTGCAATCGGCGCACCGATCAACCCTTCAAAGATTGCAAATACCTTTGCCAGTGAGCGCCAGATGACTTATGCTAATAAAACCATCTCCAAGCATATCGACCATGGAAGTCAATCGCATAGCTTATTCGGTGTCGCTCAGCAGTTTGACATGCTTCTTGTAGAAAGAAACACCAACCTTGAAGAAATGGGTAATGCCTTGCTGCTTCATCGCCGTGACATATTGCTGTCTTTCAATCTGCGCCAGAGCTTCCTTGGCAGAAGCCTCAAGCTCAGTGTCAATGCGAGATTCGGTAACGCCGTCCTTTAATACCTTGAGCTCTATGATAATACCCGGCATTTTATTGTTGTAGGGCCTTAGCTGAATGTCGTATCTGCCGTGGCCGGATTCTCTGTTGGAGTCCACATGATAGAGGTTATTCATGATCGCGCAGATCCCGAGGATAAGCCCGTGATAGAAATTCTCATGGGCATAGTCAAAGGAGCTGATGGAATTCAGCAGCAGCTTCTGCAGATTATCCTGCAATTTCGGAACATCCTGCTTTATAATGGCCTGTTGGATCGCAATAGCGGTTGATTGGGAGACCATATTTGTCAGTGCAGAAAGGATTTCCTTTTCATAGACATAGAAAATCTCTTTATTCGGTATGGCAATGTCGCAGATGGCATTTCCGTCGTGCAGCTCATCCTTTTTTACGACCTTCAGATAGCCGGCAGAAAGCAGAAAGCTATAGATCGTTGTCGGATTATTCCTGATTTCGGGATAAATAACAGAGGTGTCCACATAAGAGGAAACCATTTGTCCCTGCATCAATTTGCGGAGATTGTCTGCAGTCTCATCGTCTGCCTCTGCAACGATCTGTCGGATGATGCTGTTATCTCCCGTGGATTGCCAATAGGCTTTTGCCGAGCAATTCTCATCCATATAATTGAGAACAGACCAAGGGTTGAAAATATCCGTATCGCCAAATCGATAGCCGTCATACCATTCACAAATCTCCTCGTACTTATCCGTTCGGCCGTAATACTCCGTAATGCCCCGGATCTCGTCTTTGGTGAACCCGAAATATTCGCTGTAGCGATCTTCGAGAATGGAGTTTACCTTCAAATTGTTTAGGCCGCTGAAAATGCTTTCCTTTGCCACACGAAGAATGCCGGTCAGAAATCCATAGGAGAGGTTCGAATTATCTTTGAAAGCGCCGGATAGAAGATTACGCATAAAGCCGGTGATCTGTTCGTAGTATCCCTCCGTGTAGCCCTGCTGGATAGGTGTATCGTATTCATCAATGATAATGACAGCGGGGCGGCCATAATGTTTATTGAGCATGTGCGAAAGCTCCAGGAAAGCTCTTGCCATACTAACTTCTGTTATTGTCCCGTCAACAACTTTACGGAAGTAGTTCTTCTCAAATTCATTGCATTTGTCACTCGTCAGCAAAGTATCGTGGCGCAGATACTCATTTGCAATGATCTCACGGATCGCCGTATAGGTCTGTTCCCATGTTGCAAACTTAATATCTTTAAAGGTAACGAAGATGACCGGGTATTTTCCTTGCTCACGGCGGTACTCCTCGCCGCAGCTCCAAATCTTTTTATTCTTGAAATACTTGGAGGTATCCGTGCTGCTAACCTCGAAGAAGGTTTTCAGCATATCCATTGCCAATGTTTTTCCGAAACGTCTCGGACGGGTAAAAAGAGAAACCTTAGGCTTGAAATCGATAAACTCCTTGAGCATCAGGGTCTTATCCACATAATAGTATCCCGAAACCAATTCCTTGAAATCGGACACACCAATGGGTAAAGGTAATTTAGCGGTTGTTTTCATAGCTCGTGAAGACTTATTTCTGCGGCCATCCATTGGTTTTTCAGCGTCATCAGGAATAAGCCATAAGCCTCCTTCTTTTTTCGCTCCCGCAATGCGTCCGTCTCTGCAAAGCGTGGTAATTCTTCTTTCGGTCAATTCCCAACGGTCAGCTGCAGTCTTAACATCCATATAGCGCACAAAAGATCCCTCCGTTCCTACTAATCATAACAACATTATAGCAGAAATTGACGTGGATATCAAGATAAAAAGAACAATACGATTGGCATGAAACTTGACGTTTTGAGTCGAATTTGCGGCTTTAATATAACATTCAAAAGAGGGCTTCTAAATGTATCTATGCCATTACAGAAGTGCTTCCTGTTATTCAGTTGCTTCGGATACCAAGGGAGAGAATCAAAGAGCCTTGTGCATCTGCGTCGATAAGCAGCACCCGCTTGTTCTGCCGGGCAAGTCCGATGCCGAGGTTGGCGGTGGTCGTGGTCTTGCCCACGTCGCCCCTTTTGATTCGTCACCGCGATCACTTTGCAATTCGCCATATGGTTTTTCCTTCTTCATATGAATTTAGCCGCCTGCGGCGCAGCAGACGGCTATGTAATCGGGCAAAATATTCGGTTTTTAGCTCAAAATCAACTGCGATAAATTGAGTGATTTTCGACTTTTCTTGAAGCAACCAGTTGAAAAGTGCAGATTTGCTTGTCCGCAAGAAGCAGATACAAGTTTAATAGCAGTCCTTACACAGTTAATACTTATACAGAAGCAAATGCATACAGATTTACAATTCGTTTCGACTTAATATCTTCGATAAAATCAGGATTTTTCGAGTGCTTTGCATTATCGGGATCGCAGCGCTTTTTTGCAGGTTTAAATTCGGTAAGACTATGTATTTTAAGTCCAAAGCTCAACTGCTTGTCCTCCAAACAAGGACACCGGAGCATTTCTGTCACGTATGTAGGTCGAAATTTTTGAAAATGATACATTTCATATTCTCCGCCAGTATATCTATATTTGAACAAGCACATCATTTATTTTTACGCCGCTTTTGGCAAACAATTTCTCCAAATTAACTTGAAAACAATTAGCGTTATAGCTGTTTTGTTTCACAATAATCAATTTACTTTTTGCCCGTGTAACAGCAACATAATGATTACATAGACTCGATACATCTGACAAGCGATAATCTTCAGCAAAGACAATCACTTGTTCAAATTCCAATCCCTTTGAGGAGTGAAATGTAATAGCAACATGCTGATATTTATCTGGTTCAAAAGCGACATGATATTTTTTTTCTGTCACAGTTTCAAATAGCTTCTTCAAGTGCTCATTCTTTGTCGTATATCCCAAATATGTTGCCAAATCATTCGCAGCTAAATAGAAATTGTTTTCATCATCTACAGATTGTTCAACCTTTTTAAGCATTTTCTTGATAGTAGAAACTATTTTGTGTGTTTCATTTCCTTCAACAGGAATTTCAGAAATTAAGTCATAGGCGGAGTATTTTTCGATTATTAAATATTTGGCTATCGCAGAATACAGCCATGCCGCATCTGTCGTAATTTCTGCAATAGGTGTTTGCGGAATATATGTATAGTCTACACCATTTGCTGACAACTCGCCTGCGCCCAATCTTGCATTATCATTACTAAATCGTAAAAGTGCAGATTTTTTATTGGGGTCTATATACTTCAAAGCCTCCGATGCCCATGCTGTTGATGTAGTAGATAACCACATTATATTATTCAGTTCTGGTGTTGGTGAATACAGGTTGCGAGTTTCATCATAAAGCAAATTCGAATAATTTTGTATCTGCTTACATGAGCGGAAATTGTCTCCCATAAATTTGCTTGTGAAGTTACTTTTCCCCCAAATGCTCACAAATGCGTCTGGATGTGCTCCACGCCAAATATAAATCGATTGCTTTTCGTCACCAACTACAAATGTTTCAATCTTAAGTGTGTCACATAGATACATAAATAACTTGTGCATTGATTCATCGCAATCTTGATATTCATCAATATATATTTTGAAGTATTTTGCCTGTAAGAATAATCTACATGCAGTAGATTTTTCCACAATTTCTTGTGCCAACTCAAAGATAAAATTCTTCTTATTGTCGGTATATGAGCAAAGTATACCTTCTGTTTTGATTTTCTCTATAGCTTCTGAAAAAGTATCAACCTTTGCTTCTTTTGAATAATCCGTGCTCATATCCAAATCATAATCCGAACCGTATACATCCTTCATAAAAGGCTTTATAATTTCTTCAATCACAAAACTATTATTTGTGCCAATGAAATGTCTGGTAACATCCACCGACAGTCTATCTTTGATTTCTTGCGCTGCCTTAATCGTAAATGTGATGGCTGCGACCACCTTGTGAGTCCTGTTTTCATTTATTTCTTTTGCAATCTTGCTGACCATTGTATGAGTCTTACCAGTGCCCGCACTGGCTCTAACAATCAAATTGCCTGCAGTATTTACGATTTCCTCTTGAATTGGAGATAGATTCATTCGGCAACCTCCTTTAAGCACGCAAAATTATAATGATTATATATGGCGCTACAATCTTCGTCTGTTAGCTTTTCAACCAGCTTTACCATATGGTAGTGCTTGGCATCCTGCAAATAATCAACAGGTGAAGTTTCTTTTAGTAAATCTATTAACCTGTCATGCAAGGCCTCATCTAAATCATTTTCCAAATCTACTTTTGACAAAAAAATACGATATTCACTTCGTATTTCATTTAACCTATCTTCATTTTCTTGGTAAAGAGCCCTTTTGGCAGAGATGGAGTTTTCCTGCAGTTGTGTTGTAGGCAACAATTTTTTCCCAATATATTTATTGCAACGGGAAAAACCTAATACACTATATGTGCCTTTTCCTTTTACTGCTCTTAAATCATTGTCTGTTTTAATAACATTGAATATTTCAAGTTCACCTAAAATGGAAGAATACATGCCAAATCCAACCACATCAACAGGCAAAATATAAATTCCGTCCGCCTCGTAGAATGGGTGTACTACTGACAAGACTTTGCTAAACAGCATATATTCTGATGGACCTTCAACTAACAGAACTCTGTTTGCAAAAATTGCTTCAGATAAACAGCGGTTTAGCATTTTCCTTGTCTTCTCATAACTCTCAGGGACTTTATAAAAGGTGCTAATTCCATTGATTTTTCTGTCGCTATATATCCGCACCAAATTAACATCGTCCATTTCGTAAAGAATAAACGGTGAATGTGTTGTAACAAACAGATATGCGTACTTATCATCTGTAAAGAGAATTTGTGATAAAGCTATCTGCATAGATTTGTGCAAATGATTTTCAGGCTCTTCAATCAGGAAGAGATTGATTTTCTTTTCCGCAGTTTCATCGGATATTATGTCATATATTGAATATGCCAACAGCTTTTTTCGTCCTTCACCAGCTGTCGGATACAGATTATTATCATTATCTTGTTTGATATATGGTATGATGTTTGAATATAATCCTTTTACCGCAATTTCAGATTTTATAGAAACAGATATTCCCTCGTCACGAAACTTTTGATACTCAGGCGTTATCTTATCCTCAAACTCTTTAATTCCTGATAGAGAAGCAATATGATTATTCAATTCATTAACCGAGTTTTGAATTTCTGCCAATATATCCCTGTCTTCATCTTTTTCATTTTTAATAAGCTGATTGACATTCTTTTTAAACAGCGAATACAAATCAACATAAGAATCAATATATATGACATTAAATACATAATCTATCTCATAAAGATATCCTCTCTGCTTCATCTCATGAAGGTGGTTAATATCGCCGCCCCACGATAATATTGGCAGGGCTATCATTTCTGTTTTGTTATATTCTGCAAGGAGTTTTATATATACCTTTCTATGTTGGCTTAGTAATGCACCTTTCAGCATTGCACGAAGCTTTTCAAAATCGCTATCAGCCGTATCACTAATGTCTATGGTTACAACAATCTCAATTGGTTTATCAAGTTGCTTGTTATGGAAATCTGAATCTAAAAAATTTAGCTTACGAATATCTTTATCAAACACATATCTGAGTGCATATAGAAAATTGGTTTTTCCAACATCGTTTAGACCGAAAAAGACATTCTTGTTTGCCAAATCAATTTTGACATCCTCAAAATTTCTGAAATTTTTAATTTCAATTTTTTCAAATTTCATATAAACCACCCCATATTTACTATCCAATGTTTTTGCCATTCACTCTCATTGACAATCGCATCAAACACAGGCTCAAGAAAAGTCTGGATTTCCGCAATGACAAATGGAAACTCAAGTGTATCATCTTTTATTGTTTTCAAAAAGTACTTCCAACGCCTTTGCATATCCTCGTCATCGGCAAGTGAAACGAACCGCTTAAAGCTATCTTTATTGTAGGAAGTACCACGCCGCTTCAATGTTTCAAAAATAGCAGATTGTAGTTTTTCTCCCTCAAAATCGAATTTTCTTGAAAGATAGTAAATGTCATAAAAATCCTTCATCCTGCTTGTCAGTTCAAACCGTTGTAGTATAGCATCAAACTTTTCCGCAACTGTACTTTCAAGGGAGTATGTTTTGACAATCGGCGGTTCGAACTCTGGAAGCTGTGTGTTGATTTTTCGGCGTTCTGGCATCGGTACAACAACATCACCTACGCCTACGTCGATATTGAACGGTACACGCACATTCTTGATCTGCGCAATAACCTGCGTGCTGATTCCGCGATATTTTCTCTGCGGAGAAATTCTCTCAAAACACTGCGCCTTCATCGTGATATAGTCGTTGCCCGTAGGTGCATCTATAATTTTGCAAATCAAATCCTTAACGGTGTCGAATGAGTTCTTGTAACCGGTAAGTAGGAAATCAACATCAATCGTTGCACGGCTTTCAAAGTTTGTTAAAGTGTAAATGAACAAACCACCTTTTAATATTAGAAAGTTATCATAACCAGATTTGGAGAGTTTGCGCAAAAATTCTTCCTGAACAAAAAGCTGTAAGCACTGCTGATACGAAATGCCGGAAGCTTTTGACTTGTTTTTCAGCTTTGCCAAAACGGAAGCTGCTTTGTCCGCCATTACAACCACACTCCAATCAAATCATTCACTTTCTTTTGTACTCTCAATGCTTTTGCATATTCCATAAGGTTAGGAATGTTCTTGTGAGGGTCTTTTACATAGCTCTGAATTGCCTTATTGAAAACTTCTTTATCCATTTTACTCATATTTCGTAAAACATCGCAGATGGTACGGTCTCGATCATATATGTGAACTTTGATAAATTCAATAATGCAATCCGTTTTGCCGAGAGGGAGCAGTGCGGGCTCCACTCGGTAGGCTTTGACAAAAGGATAATCAATATTTGTTCGCTGTCTGGAAGTGTTTTTATCAACGGTGATATTCCATTCCGCGGGATTCCTGTCGCTGTACATATAGTAGAAAAGAGCCGTTTCCATACAAAACACTGCATCCGGGAAAAGACTGTTGATGAGTGCAACCTCACTTGTACCGTAATCTTCAACCCAATGATAGTAACCTCGTTTAACCTTTTCAATCAATCCTTCGTCCAACATTCTCTGAATATCTCTATAATATAGCTTTTCTTTATTCAGTTGCGCTGTCGTCATCGTAAAATTATAATCTAAAAATACTTTACCAAGAAATGTTTTATCTTGTTCACTAAGCATGAGTGCACCTCTGTATTAAACCACTCGTAATTTCTTCTTCAATGGTGTGTTTTAATACATTATACTCGATTTTGCATGATGAGTCAATTGCACTAAAACATATCAAAATATTTTTTTGATTGTGTGGTTTAGTACAGGGATGAAAATTGATTGTCTACAATAGAAACACATAAGGCTGATACTAATTTAGGTGATAATTTGAAATTTCATAGAAGCGATAGCGTATAGATTTATGGTCCGCTCTATTTCACCAACCTCGATAGAATAAGGATTTTTAGCATTTTCTCCGTTGTCAGAGCCATCGTACTTTTTAATTTTATCGAATGTCGAAAAGCTATGTATCCTAAATCCAAATGCTTCACGCTTGTCCTCGCATTTGATACACCGGAGCATTTCTGTCACGTATGTAGGCACCGAAGAACTCGCTCATCTCGAGATGGTGGGGACAATCGTGTACCAGCTGACGCGGAATTTGACGCAGGAGGAAATTCAAAAGCAAGGCTTTGATGCGTATTTCATCGACCACACGACGGGCGTTTACCCGGCAGCGGCATCCGGCGCGCCGTTCAGTGCGGCGAGCATCGCCGTAACAGGCGACACGCTGGCAGACATCAACGAAGACCTCGCCGCCGAGCAGAAGGCCCGCGTAACGTATGACAACATCCTGCGCTTTGCGGATGATCCCGATGTGCGCGACCCCATCAAGTTCCTGCGCGAGCGCGAGATTGTGCATTACCAGCGCTTTGGCGAGGGCTTGCGCATCGCGACTGACCGGCTCGATTCCAAAAACTTCTACGCGTTTAACCCCTCGTTCGACTAAACAAAAACGGGCGGCACTTTTTCGGTGCTTGCCCGTTTTTCCTATGGCTTTACGGCGAATTTGTGACCTTTTTGACGATTTTGACGTAGGATTAGGAGGCAAAATACCCTGAATTTTCCTGCGAATGCGACAAATTCACGGGGGTTCGGGCGCAAATTTTTCCGTACTGTTACAAAGATTTAATGAAACGGCGAACTTTGCGGTAAAACACTGGAGATTTTCTGCACAGTGTGGTATACTAACTCTGTTTAATGCGAAAAAGTGCGGCTTTCCGCAACGGAAAAATTTGGCAGCGTGTGTTTGGAGTGCGGGCAAAGGCCGCACGCTATGCGCAAAAATGGAACGGCGCTGCACAGAAAGGGGCGAAGCCTCTGTGAAAAAAAGAATACTGCTCGGGCTGATCTCCGTTTTCAAAGCGCTGTATAACGCCGTATACGCCGTCATGAAGCTGCGCCCCATGCAGAAAAAAGTCGTCATGATCAGCCGCCAGTCGAACAGCCAGCGGCCGGATTTTGAACAGCTCGGCACAGAGATTGAAGTGCGTGATCCAGGGGTGCGCCTTGTGTATCTCTGCCGCGAAATGGGCGATACGCCGTTAGAGCTCCTGCGCTATTGTTTCCATTTGCTGCACTGCGCCGCGGAGCTTTCCACCGCGCATGTGTGCATCATAGACGGCTACTGCATCCCGGTCAGCGTGCTGCATCACCGTAAAGAGCTGCGCGTGGTGCAGGTCTGGCACGCGCTTGGCGCCATTAAGAAATTTGGCAGGCAGGCGCTTTCCGTGCCCGGCGGGCGCGATAAAGAGCTTGCGGAGCGCATGGGGATGCATAAGCACTACGATGCCGTGCTCTGTGCGAGCCACCGTACAGCAAAAGCCTATGAGGAGGCGTTCGGCGTTTCTGCCGATAAAATGCGCGTGACCGGCGTGCCGCGCGTAGACGCCATTTTGAAAATGAATCGCGCGCGTTGCCGCCGCCGCTTTTTCGCGGCCTATCCGGAGCTGCGCGGGCAGAAGATCGTCCTATACGCTCCAACGTTCCGCGACGGCGAGCAAATGCCTGAGATTGAGCCGCTCATCACGGCGGCGGAAAAAATGGGTATGCTGCTCATCGTGCGGCTGCACCCACTCGACCGCGAGCGCTTGGAGCGCCGCCGTGTGCTGCCGAAATTCCGCGAGTGCCCGGAGTTCGGCACCTTCACGCTAATGGCAGTAGCAGACGCCGTCATCACGGACTATTCCGCTATTTCCATTGAGGCGAGCCTCATCAAAAAGCCGGTGTATTTCTACGTTTACGATTTGGAGCGCTACAAGGAAACGCGCGGCCTCAACTTTGACCCGCTTGCAGAGATGCCGCACTGCGCATTCACAAAGGCCGAGCCTCTGGTCGACAGTATTCTCCACACGCCCTACGATTACGAAAAGCTCACCGCCTTCAGAAAAGAATTCGTGGAGACGGATGACACGAACAACACGCAGCGCTGTGTGGATCTTATAATGACTTTCCTTACAGAAGGGATAAATGATAGATAAAATGAAGTCAGAACGTAATTTTGATTCGATAAAAGTCAGCGTTATCGTTCCTGTATACAACGTTGAAGCGTATTTGGAGCGTTGCCTTGATTCCTTAGTGAAGCAAACGCTGGAAGAAATGGAGATCATTGTTGTCAACGACGGCACAAAGGATAATTCGCAGGCGATCATAGACCGTTATGCCGCAGCATATCCGCAGAAGGTGATAAGCCTTATCAAAGAAAACGGCGGATTATCCGATGCGCGCAACTACGGTATTCCGTATGCGCACGGCGAATACATCGGCTTTGTGGACAGCGATGACTATTTAAACGTGACTATGTACCAAAAGCTGTACGACCGCGCCGCTGAAACGGATTCGGACATTGTGGTTTGCGGCTATTACGGCATAGACGAAAATACCGAAACGCGGCGCTTTTTCCAGCGCGGCAGCACTCTGGAGTTTGGTGTGAGCCTGCACGAAAACCCGAAGCTTCTGTACACAAATGCACCGTATGCCTGGAATAAAATTTACCGCCGCGCCTTATTTGAGCGCACGGGGATACGCTTCCCGAAAGGGAAAATTTATGAGGACATTGCGACCATCTATCCGCTGATGCTGCATGCCAACCGAATCTCCAAAGTAAACGAGCCGCTGTACTACTATATTCTAAAGCGCGAAGGCGCAATCACGGCGACATTCTCCGAGAACATCCTGCAGATGTATGATTCGCTCGCAATCATGAACGAATACTATATTCGGGAAGGCGCATTCGAGGAGTTTAAAGAGATGCTCGGCTTCATCAATTTGAAACACACGATCCTACGCTTCCGCGATTTTACGGCATATAAAGATAAAGACCTGCAGTTTAAAGTCGTCCATAAGGGCTTTCAGCATCTGGATCACTATTTTGATGACTGGCGCAGAAACAAGGCGTTTTTTGACTTTTTCTTCTCCAAAAAACGGCTGATGGGCGCTTTGGCCAAGCACGAGTTCACGTGGTATCTTTACAGCATGATGCCGAATTCCGTGCTGCGCCTTTTGGGCAAAGCGGCAAAAACGATGCGCAAGGCTTTGACGGTTTTCTCAAAGCGCAGTTATTTGAATAAATACTACTACGTGCGCACGTGTAAAAAGAAGCCGCTTTGCGACAAGCAGGTGCTTTTTGAATCCTTCCACGGTACGAACCTAAATGATTCGCCGTTCGCAATGATGCGCGAGCTGGCAAAGGACCCGACGTTTACCATCTATTACACGTCGAAAAAAGAGCTGATGGGCGAGCACCGAAAGATATTAGATGCGTATGGGCTGAACCGTGTGCAGCTTATTCCGCTCGGCTCGAGAAAATACCAGAAGATTTTGGCAACGAGCCGATACCTTGTAAATAACGTGAGTTTCCCGACGTATTTTATCCGCCGTGAAGGGCAGGTCTATTTGAATACATGGCACGGAACGCCGCTGAAGACCCTCGGCAAAAAAATGGCGATGGGCATTCAGGATATGAGCAACATGCAGCGCAATTTCCTGCACAGCAGCTATCTTCTGCACCCGAACCGCTATACGATGGATCACATGATGGAAGATTACAACCTGAACCGCCTCTATACGGGAAAGGTGATCCTGAGCGGGTACCCGCGCAACGCGATATTCTGGGATAAAGACGCGGCAGCGGCGGTGCGGAAGCAATACGGAATGGACGGCAAGGAAACCTTTGCCTACATGCCGACTTGGCGCGGCGCGATGAGCTCCGGCGCAAACAAAGGCGGGTACGAAGCGGAAGTGCGCGACCTGCTGACAAAGTTCGACAGCGCGCTGACGGATAAGCAGATCATGTACGTGAACCTGCATCCGCTTGTAAAAGACAAAGTGCCGATCGAAGGCTATAAGCACATTGTAAAATTCCCGGATGACGTGGACAGTTACAGCTTTTTGAATGCTGTGGACGTGCTGATTACGGACTATTCCAGCGTTTTCTTCGATTTTTCCATCACGCGCAAGCCAATCGTGCTCTTTATGTACGACTATGATGCGTACATGGCGGAGCGTGGCATGTATATGGATGTGCGCGACCTCCCGTTCCGCAAAATTTATACCATGAACGAAATGCTCGCATACCTGCACGAAAACGATAAACAGGCAGACGTGAACAGTGCGGCGTATGACGCGTATTATAAGATGTTTACAAATTACGATGCGCCGGATAATATCCGGAACCTGAACGACATGCTGTTCTACGGAAAAGCGCCGAAGTTTGAAGTGATCGATTATGCCGAAAACAAAAAGCGGCCGCGAAATGTTTATCTTGTCGGAAAGAACGACCATAAGGGTTGGGCGAAAGAGCTGGAACAGCAGCTCTGTTCCATGGAAGCGCCCGTAGCGGTTTTCCTGCGCAGGGATTTCAACGAGCTCACCCTCAAGGAGCTGACCGATAAATATAACGATTGGCTGGATTACACCGTGATCGATACGCAGATGTTCCTTTCTTTGCCGGAAAACATCAAGCTATTTTTCAGCAGAGAGCGTAATAAGTATAATTGCGATGCTGTTTTCGCGCGGGAAGTATTCCGTATTTTGCCGCATCTGAATATTCAAAGTGTAACGGCAGGCGATGACTCTTACAGAAACCGGAGCATTGAGCAAGCTGTAAAAAACGAAAGGAAAGGCTAAAACATGAAACGAGTATTGACCTACGGAACGTTTGACCTGCTGCATTACGGCCACATCAACCTTTTAAAGCGCGCAAAGGCACTGGGCGATTATCTTATCGTGGCGCTTTCCACGGATGAGTTCAACGCCGGCAAGGGCAAAAAAGCGTTTCACGATTATGAAACGCGCAAAATGATGCTCGAAGCCATTCGCTACGTTGACCTCGTCATTCCGGAGGAAAGCTGGGATCAGAAGATCAGCGATGTGAAGGACTACCATGTGGACGTCGTCGTTATGGGTAGTGACTGGGAAAACAGCGATCGCTTTGACTACCTCAAGGATTACTGCGAGCTCGTCTTCCTGCCGCGCACGCCGGGCATCTCCACCACGAAGATCAAGCACGACCTCGGCCTTGTAAACGAAAACGAAAATGCCGAAGCGCTCATGAACCACTGATCATACGCTTTCGCGAAAAGTTATTTATAAAAATAACAGATATAAAACACGCTCCCGCTGCAGATACTTTAAAGAAGTAAGCAGGGGAGCGTGAATTTTTTTGAGAAAAGTTAGATCAAAAGGTTTTTATCGCCGTTACAGTTCGCTCTGTGTTACGCCGTCAAATCGACATACTCGCCTTTGACGAAGCCTAAAAGCTGATCCGGGTTTACGATGAGCTGCACGCCGCGCATACCGCCGCTGACGGCGATTGCATCAAACAGCATGGCGGTCTCGTCGATATACGTCGGGAACTCCTTCTTCATACCCACGGGCGAGCAGCCGCCGCGGATATAGCCGGTCGTCGGCAGCAAGTCTTTCACGTGCAGAAGCTCCACGGATTTATTTTTGCTGGCTCTGGCAGCTTTTTTGAGGTCTAATTCCTCCGCTACGGGGATGCAAAACACGACAAACCCGGTCTTATCGCCGCGCGCAACGAGCGTTTTGAACACCGTCTCATACGGCATGCCCACGGCGTCTGCCGCGTGTACGCCCGCGAGATCGGTCTCCTCAAATTCATATGTGCGCACCTCATAGGGAATCTTCGCGCTGTCCAGCATGCGCATGGCGTTCGTCTTTTTTACGCCGGAGCTCATGCTTCACCGAGCTCCTTCAGGATCATGTCGGCCGCCTGCTTTGCGCACTTGCGGTAGCCTTCCTCGGTCAGGTGCAGCATATCCGGGCACTTATAATAGTGCTCGCCTTCCTTGCACAGCGCGTAAAGGTCGTTCACCGGGATGTTTTCCTCTGCCATCAGCTTTTTGGCGGCGTCGTTATACAGCTCCACCCACTCGTTATTGTAGTTGATGCTGTCCGCCTGCGTGCCGGTGTTGTCTGCCGCCATGCCGGGCTCCAAAATCGGCGTGGTGGTCGCGAAGATGATCTTCGCGCCGTTTTCTCTGCACAGCTTGATGATGCGTTTTAAGAAGTGCACATATTCCTCAACGGGGTGCATGGCCTCCGTCATCGGAGCCTCAATGTTCATATCCCAGTAGCCGTTGTTCCAGTGTACCACGTCAAAATGGCCGTGATGCTTGAACATCTGGTTCGCCTGCCACAGCGTGTACGCAGCGAAGCGGCCGTTGTCCTCGGCGTCGTAAACGACCTCACACTTGCCGTCTAACGCTTCTTTTACATAATCGTCATAGCCCATGCGAATGGAATCGCCGAGCAAAAGCACTTTTTTCATTCTGAAAACCTCTTTTCGGGTAGATTTGCCAATAGAATTATACTGCCAAAACCGTGAAAATTCAAGATGCTTTCGGCAGTATACAAAAGGGCGCTGCGTTTCTCTGAAAAACGTGGTATACTCTGCTTATTTTTCTAAAAGGATCGAAAAAAGGAGCTGTGAAAAATGGGCAGATGCGATGAAATTTTGGCGCGTTTTATGGCATTTGCCGAGCGTGAGCCGCGCATTTTGATGGGCGTGCAGGTCGGTTCCGGCGTGCGGAAAGACCGCCCGGCGGACGCCTACACGACGCAGTGGGTGCAGAAAGCATTTGAAAATTAAACCCGCCAAACACAGCAAAACGGCACCGATGAAATCTGACACCGGTGCCGTTCATTTTTAGGTTAGGGGAAAAGCGGACTTACTTCTTTTCCTGAATGTACTTGTCGATTGCAGCTGCGGCGGTCTTGCCTGCGCCCATGGCGAGGATAACCGTTGCGGCGCCCGTTACGGCGTCGCCGCCTGCGTACACACCCTCGATGGAGGTGAGGCCGTGTTCGTCCGCGATGATCTGGCCGCGCTTCTGGGTCTCAAGACCCGGGGTGGTGGCTTTCAGCAGTGGGTTCGGGGAAGTACCGAGGGACATGATAACGCAATCCATCGGAATATCGAATTCGCTGCCCTCAATGACGATCGGGCTGCGTCTGCCGGAAGCGTCCGGCTCGCCAAGCTCCATTTTTACGCAGCGAATACCGGCGACCCAGCCGTAGTTCGGGTCACGCGGGTCGGTGACGTCCGTCGGTAAAATCTCTACCGGGTTCGTCAGCGTGTGGAAGATGATGCCCTCTTCCTCTGCGTGCTCCACTTCCTCCTTACGTGCCGGCAGTTCTGCCATGCCGCGGCGGTAGATGATGTACACGTTCTCCGCGCCGAGACGCTTTGCGGTTCTCGCGGCGTCCATGGCCACGTTACCGCCGCCGACGACCGCCACGTTTTTCGCGTGCTGGATCGGCGTAGTGGAGTCATCGCGGTAAGCCTTCATCAGGTTGCTGCGGGTGAGGAATTCGTTTGCGGAGTACACACCCTTCAGGTTCTCGCCCGGGATGTTCATAAAACGGGGAAGACCTGCACCCGTGCCGACAAACACGGCCTCGTAGCCGTACTCGTCCTTCAGCTCTTCAATCGTCAGGATACGACCGATAACCATATTGGTCTCCACCTTGACGCCGAGCGCCTTGAGGTTGTCGACTTCCTTCTGCACGATGGACTTCGGCAGACGGAACTCCGGAATGCCGTACACGAGCACGCCGCCTGCAAGGTGCAGCGCTTCGTAAATCGTCACGTCGTAGCCCAGCTTTGCGAGGTCGCCCGCGCAGGTAAGACCCGCAGGGCCGGAACCGATAACAGCAACCTTGTGGCCGTTCTTCGGCGCGGTGATGGTGGCAACGGTAGCGTGTGCGTTGTGCCAGTCGGCAACAAAACGCTCCAGACGGCCGATGCCGACCGGTTCGCCCTTAATGCCGCGCACGCACTTGCCTTCGCACTGCGTCTCCTGCGGGCAGACACGGCCGCAGACAGCCGGCAGGGAAGAGGACTGCGCAATAACCTGATACGCGCCCTCAAAGTCGTGCTCGGCGACCTTTTTGATGAATTCCGGAATATGAATATTGACCGGGCAGCCGGAAACGCACGGCATGTTCTTACAATTCAGGCAGCGCTGTGCTTCGTCCAGTGCCATTTCTTCGGTATAGCCCAGTGTGACCTCTTTAAAGTTCTTGTTGCGAACGTTCGGGTCCTGCGAGGGCATGGGGTTCTTTGTCATTCTCATGTTAGGCATGATCACTCAACCTCCTTCTTGAACAGGTTGCAGGCTTCCTCATAAGCGTGGCGCTCGAAAGAAGTGTAGCTGCGGGAGCGGCTCATCGCCTCGTCAAAATCGACCTCGTGGCCGTCAAAGTCCGGGCCGTCTACGCAGGCAAACTTCGTTTTGCCGCCAACGGTCAGGCGGCAGCCGCCGCACATGCCCGTGCCGTCTACCATGATCGGATTCATGGAAACAACGGTCTTCTGGTCGTATTCCTTTGTGGTGAGGCAGACGAACTTCATCATGATCAGCGGGCCGATGGCGATGACCTCGTCAAAACGCTCGCCGTTTTCAAGCAGCGTCTTCAGCGGGGCGGTAACATTGCCCTTTTCGCCGTAGGAGCCGTCGTCCGTCATCAGCGTGAAGTGGTCGGAGCAAGCCTTGAATTCGTCTTCCAGAATCACGAGATCCTGATTGCGGAAGCCGATGATAGAGGTGACTTCCGCGCCCATGGCGTGCAGTTCTTCGGCAATGGGCAGTGCGATGGCGCAGCCTACGCCGCCGCCGATAACGCAGACCTTCTTAAGGCCGTCTACATGCGTTGGTACGCCGAGCGGGCCTACGAAGTCATGCAGACATTCACCTTCGTTTAAGTGGTTGAGCTTTTCGGTCGTTGCGCCGACAATCTGAAAAATGATTGTAACGGTGCCCTTTTCGCGGTCATAGCCGGCAACGGTCAGCGGGATACGCTCGCCGTTTTCATCTACGCGCAGAATGATAAACTGGCCGGGCTTTGCTTTTTTCGCAATGAGCGGCGCCTCGATCTCCATCCGCGTCACCGTGGGGTTCAGCGGCTGTTTTTTAACGATCTTATACATACTTCAAAACCTTTCCCTTCAGGCATGTGCGCAGTTTGTGCGATTTTGCCTAAGTTTTGTCTGTGTCGGATGCCGGTTTTGCAATTTTTGCCTTTAAAACCTGCAAACGATACTATTATAACAGAGAAATATCAAAATTACAACGGGAAAAGACAGGAAATCCCTGCCGTGCGGCGATTTCCGAAGAAATACCGGGCGGCAGGGATAGAATGTCCTTTTACCGGACAGATGCCCGGGATGCGTTATAGATTGTCTTTATAGACTTAGAAGTCAACTTCCGTGTCGTAGTAGCAGCACTTAAGCAGCTTTTCCATCTCTTCCTGACTGGGCTGACGCGGGTTGGAACCGGTGCAGGCATCGGCGATAGCGTTCTTTGCAATCTCCGGCAGTCTCTCAAGGAAGACGTTCTCCGGCACAAAGCCGTTCTCGGTCGGGAAGCTGTCCGGGCCGTAGTGCTTGATGCAGTGCGGAATGTTCAGCTCGTCGTTCATGTTGCGCAGGTATTGGATGAGCAGCTGTACCTTCTCGTCGTCGTTGTTGCCACCGAGGTGCATGTAGTCGGCGATGACGCCGTAACGCTTCTTTGCGGTCTCGTCCTTTGCGTTGAACGCGATGACCTTCGGCAGGTACATAGCGTTTGCAGCGCCGTGGATGATGTGTGCGCCGTAATCGGCAAACGCAGCGCCGGTCTTGTGTGCCATGGAGTGTACGATGCCGAGCAGAGCGTTGGAGAACGCCATACCGGCCAGACACTGTGCGTTGTGCATGTTGTCGCGGGCGGTCATATCGCCGTTATAGGACGGGATAAGGTCCTTCATGATCATCTCGATTGCGTGGATGGCGAGCGGGTCGGTGAAATCGCAGTTTGCGGTGGAAACATACGCTTCGATCGCATGGGTCATAGCATCCATACCGGTGTGCGCAACGAGCTTCTTCGGCATCGTCTCGGCAAGGTCCGGGTCAACGATGGCGACATCCGGGGTAATCTCGAAGTCAGCGATCGGATATTTGATGCCCTTTTGATAATCGGTGATGATGGAGAACGCGGTTACTTCCGTTGCGGTGCCGGAAGTAGAGGAAATGGCGCAGAAGTGTGCCTTCTGGCGCAGCTTCGGCAGGCCGAAGACCTTGCACATATCCTCAAACGTAACGTCCGGGTATTCATATTTGATCCACATAGCTTTTGCGGCATCGATCGGAGAGCCGCCGCCCATCGCGATGATCCAATCCGGCTGGAACTCGATCATCTTCTGCGCACCCTTCATAACGGTCTCAACAGACGGGTCAGACTCAATGCCTTCAATCAGCTCGACCTCCATGCCGGCTTCCTTCAGATAGCCGACTGCACGGTCCAAAAAGCCGAAACGCTTCATGGAGCCGCCGCCTACACAAACAACAGCCTTCTTGCCTTCAAAATGCTTCAGTTCTTCCAAAGCACCCTTGCCATGATACAAATCGCGGGGAAGTGTAAATCTTGCCATAAGTCTATCGCCCTTTCTATGTGAAGCAATTTATCGCAAAGCTCGGTGGTTTGCACCACCTAACTTCTTTTTACGACTGTATTGTATATCAAAATTTTTGATTTGTTAAGTGCTAAATTTGCATATTGATATTTCTATATCGATATACATGTACTAAAAATGAACGGAGTGTTAGGAAACTATTTTGTTGTGTTTCACAGAGAGTTTGATAATAAAATGTCACGCAGAACAAATACACATTCTGCGCGACATTTTAATTTGCTTATGAAATTTGTTTCACGGTGCGTATACTATATATAAATACGGTATTGTCCTCGCGCGGATTCGGCACGAGCTCCGCTGTGAAGATTGCCTGCGGTTCCGACTCGTTCTCGTCGCGGATGAGCGCTGCCGTCACGGTGTACACATCTCCGCTTTTCACACAGTCTTGTATGTCCACGGAAAAGCCGCCGCCGCTTATAGGCCGCGCATAGGTGTCGCTGTCTGCGTCGTACGAAATCTCACCCGAAAGTGAGTCGGGAATATCCGGCAGGTCTTCATTTGCGGCGCTTTCGAATAGTCCGCTCACAATTTCTTCCATCACCCCGCGAGAGAGTACCAGCGCGCTGCCGGTCGTCTCTGCGCTGTAAAACGTCATGCCGCAGTTGTCCACCGCAAAGGCCGCGGTCTGCCAAAAGTAAACGGGATCATTTGCGTCAAACGCCATGCCGTTCATCTGCGCCAGAATGTGTGCTTCCAAAAGCGGCGTCATCGCTTCAAGCTCCGCAGTGATCTCTGCGTTTTCGCTTACCTCGTTGCTTTCCGGTGCGGGAGATGCGGTGGATTTTACCGTCGGCTCAGCGGTAGGCGATGCCGTTGCGGTCGCTTCGGGGGAAGGCGTCGGCGTTTCCGCTACGTGCTCTGAAGCCGCTGCGCTGCGCACACTTTGTGTGTTTTCCGCTGTGCCGCAGGCGGCCGCAGAGAGTGCAAGCGCCGCAGAAAGCACGGAAGCTAAAATCGTTTTTCTAAGCTGCATGTGGTTTTTTCACTCCTTTCAGCTATTTTTTAGTATAAGACACTTTTAGCACAAAACTGTGAACGCCGTTTGAATTTCGTGCATTGTGCAAAAATTTTTCATTTCCGTGAACATTTCGGAAATACGCTTTACAAATCGGGGTCTGTCATGTAAAATAAGTATAAGTATAAATCTGTGCATTTGCAAATTGAAAAAAATTGCGGGTGTGCGTCACAGGATATGGAATACTAAAGAATCGAGGATGAACGTATGAATTTAAAGTACAAAAGAGTTCTTTTAAAGCTCAGCGGCGAATCGCTTTCCGGCAAGATCGGTCACGGCATCGATTTTGACACCGTTGTCAAGATCTGCGAGCCCATCAAGAAGATCGTGGATATGGGTTGCGAGGTCGCCATCGTTGTGGGCGGCGGCAACTTCTGGCGCGGCAGAAGCAGCGGCAGCATGGACCGTACCCGTGCAGACCACATGGGCATGCTGGCTACGGTCATCAATGCGCTCGGCGTGGCGGACGGCCTTGAGCAGGTCGGCCTTGACGTGCGCGTGCAGACAGCCATCGCCATGCAGGAGGTCGCAGAGCCGTACATCCGCAACCGTGCGGTGCGTCACCTTGAAAAAGGCCGCGTTGTCGTGTTTGGCTGCGGCACGGGTAACCCGTACTTCTCCACCGATACCGGCGCAGCGCTGCGCGGTGCAGAAATCGACGCCGAAGTCATCTTAAAGGCGACCATGGTCGACGGCGTTTACGACAGTGACCCGAAGAAGAACCCGAACGCAAAGAAGTACGATCATCTCACGTATATGGAAATCCTCAATCAGAACCTACAGGTCATGGATATGACGGCCGCTTCCTTCTGTAACGACCGCGGCATCCCGTTCCTTGTGTTCAGCATTGAGGACCCGGAGAACATCGTCCGCGCCGTCTGCGGCGAAAACGTCGGCACGGTCATCACGAAGGACTAAAGCTTTTTAGGGGAGAAGCCTTGTGCGCCCTGATAAAGAGCACACAAAACGTATAATGAAATAACAGATAGGAGAATATACTTATGAAGGAAGTATTGGCAAAAGCAGAAAGCAAAATGGGCAAAACCATCGCGAGACTCGAAAGCGACTACGCCGCCATCCGCGCAGGCCGCGCAAATCCGGCTGTGCTCGATAAGGTCATGGTCGATTACTACGGCGCACCCACGCCGGTCAACCAGCTTGCAGCCGTTTCCGTTGCGGAGGCACGCGTGCTGACCATTCAGCCGTGGGACGGTTCCGTCTGCCGCGCCATTGAGCGCGCCATCCAGACCTCGGACATCGGCATCAACCCGCAGTCCGACGGCAAGACCATCCGCCTCATTTTCCCGCCGCTCACCGAAGAGAAGCGTAAGGATATCGTGAAGGACGTCAGCCACATGGCAGAAGAAGCAAAAATCGCCCTGCGTTCCATCCGCCGCGACGCTATGGAAAAGCTGAAGGCGATGAAGAAAGACGGCGAACTGACCGAGGACGACCTGAAGCAGGCGGAAAAGAAAACGCAGGAGCTGACGGATAAGTACGTAAAGCAGGCAGACGAACGCTCTGCCGCAAAGCAGAAGGAAGTTCTCACCCTGTAAGCAAAAGGAAGGCTCCGAAATGGCATTTGGAAGTAAAGAAAACAAAACGCCCGTACAGGTGCCGGCACATATCGGCATCATCATGGACGGCAACGGTCGTTGGGCTAAAAAGCGTGGTCTGCCGCGTACGGCGGGCCACACGGCGGGCGCGCAGAATTTCCGCACCATCACGCGGTATGCATCGTCTATCGGCGTAAAATATCTCACGCTCTACGCGTTTTCCACGGAAAACTGGAGCCGCCCCGCAGAGGAGGTCTCTGCGCTGATGAAACTTTTCCACCAGTACCTCGAGGAAGCGCTGCGCGACTTCATGAATGAGAATATCCGGGTGCGCTTTATCGGCGATATTTCCGCTTTTGCGCCCGACTTACAGGCGCTCATTCATCGCGTGGAGGAAGCGAGCAGCGTGAAGACCGGCATGGTGCTGAACCTCGCCATGAACTACGGCGGCCGCGCAGAGATTACCCGCGCGGCACGCATTTTGGCAGAGCGCGTCAAAAACGGCGAGCTTTCGCCCGAGGACATCACGGAGGAAACGCTTTCCGGCGCTATGTACACCGCCGGCCAGCCTGACCCGGATCTCATCATCCGTCCAAGCGGCGAAGAGCGCATCTCAAACTTCCTTTTGTGGCAGAGCGCCTATACCGAATTTGAATATTTTGATATTCTCTGGCCGGATTTCAAGCCGAAGCACTTGGACGAAGCCATTGAAAAGTTCAACAGCAGACAACGCCGTTTCGGCGGTGTATGATTTTTTGCAGTGCGGGCGGCACGTGCCGCCCTGTACCGCGTTTCTATTACATTCCGAACGGTGAAAGGAAACCATAGGTATATGAAGGACAGAGTTTTATCCGGTGTCACGCTGGTCGCATTTTTCATGGCAATCGTCGTGTTCAACCGCTCTTTTCCGCTGGCACTCAATATTGCCATTGCGTTTATCTCCGCGCTCGCTGTTTTTGAAGTCATCAAGGCGCTGGAACTTTCCGACCGCTGGTATATCACGGTTCCCAGCATGACAGCTGCCGTGCTGGTGCAGTTCTGTGAATTTCAGCAGGCAAATATCTTTATTTATTCCGCGTTCACGGCGTGCATTTTCTGCGCGCTGCTGCGCCACCACCGCGAGATCACTTTTAAAGAAATGGCCGTTGTGTACAGCATGGTCGTTTTGATCCCACTCGCGCTGCAGACTATCGTTCTGGTGCGCACGTTAAGCGACCAGCACGGCATGTTCTACGCGCTCGTGTGCGTATTCTCCGCGTGGATTCCGGACGCAGGCGCGTTTTTCGCCGGCAAGCTCTTCGGTAAGCACAAGCTGTGCCCGGAGATCAGCCCCAAAAAGACTGTGGAGGGTCTCATCGGCGGCGTGTTGTCCAGCGTCATCATTTTGCAGCTCGTGGGTCTCATTTTCACCTACGGCATTTACGGCGGCGAACGTCAGGCAAACTGGCTCTCGCTCTTAATCATCGGCTTTTTCGGCGCGTTTGTGTCCGTGCTCGGCGACCTCAGCTTTTCGCTCATTAAAAGAAGCTGCCACATCAAAGATTTCGGCAGCGTCATTCCGGGCCACGGCGGTATTTTGGACCGTTTCGACAGCGTGATTTTCACCGCACCGTTTGTCTACATGGTAACGATGCTGCTGCCGATCGTGTCGTAAGAAAGGATGGGTCTGCATGAAAAAGTTAGCTTTGCTCGGTTCTACCGGGTCCATCGGCACACAGGCGCTCGACGTTGTGCGCTGTATACAAAAGGAAGGGGAGCACGCCGTTAAAGTGGAGGCGCTCGCTGCCCATTCCAATATTCGGCTTCTGGAAGAGCAGATCCGGGAATTTAAACCGCAAGCAGTTGCGGTTTTTGATTTGGAAGCTGCTTCTAAGCTCCGCGCCGCCGTCCGCGACCTCGATGTGAAGGTGTACAGCGGCATGGAGGGCCTTTGTGCCCTGACGGAGTTGGAAAGCGTTGATATCGTCTTAAACTCCGTCGTGGGCATGGTGGGCCTCAAGCCGACCTTAACGGCACTCGAAGCCAAAAAGCAGATGGCGCTCGCGAATAAGGAAACGCTCGTCGCAGGCGGTTCACTCGTCATGAAGACCGCCAAGGAAAACGACATCGAAATTCTGCCCGTAGACAGCGAGCATTCTGCTATTTTCCAGTGTTTGCAGGGTATGTATAAAAAGTGCGACTTAAATAAAATCATCTTAACGGCGTCCGGCGGTCCGTTCTTCGGCAAAAAAGCCGGGGAGCTTCAGCATATCCGCCCCGCAGACGCCTTAAAGCACCCGAACTGGGACATGGGCGCGAAGGTCACCATAGACAGCTCCACGCTCATGAATAAGGGGCTTGAATTCATCGAAGCCAAGTGGCTTTTCGATATGGAGCCGGACGACATCGACGTCGTTGTACACCGCGAAAGCATCGTGCACTCGCTCATTGAGTATAAAGACCACTCCGTCATCGCGCAGCTCGGCGTGCCGGATATGCGCATCCCCATCCAGTATGCGCTTACCTACCCGCGCCGCTTCCCGTCGCCCGTAAAGCAGTTGAATTTGGCTGATTGGCAAAAGCTGACGTTCTATGCGCCGGACGAAGAAACCTTCACGTGCTTTGGCGCGTGTAAGCGTGCCATTCGCCGCGGCGGTACACTGCCCGCGGCGGTCAACGGTGCAAACGAAGCCGCTGTTGCGCTGTTTTTAAAAGAAAAGATCGGCTGGCAGGACATCGGCGAGCTCGTGTGCCATGTAGCCGATACATTTGAAACCGCGCCCGTTACAAGCGTGGAGGACGTTTTGGAAGCCGACCGCAAAGCGCGCGCCTATGTGCTGGAGCGTTGCGGGGAGAGCGCAAGATGAGCACGGTGGTGCAGGGCATCCTGCTCGCCGTTATCGGCGTATTGCTCTTCGGGCTCATCATTTTCATCCACGAGTTCGGCCACTTTTTCACAGCGAAGCTGAGCCACGTGTGCGTCAACGAATTCTCCATCGGCATGGGGCCAAAGCTTTTCTCGTTCACCCGCGGCGAAACGCAGTATTCCCTGCGGCTTTTGCCCATCGGCGGCTACTGCGCCATGGAGGGTGAGGACGAAAAAAGCGACGACCCCCGCGCGTTTGGCAACCGTCCCGTTTGGCAGCGCATGATCGTGGTTGCGGCGGGCGGCATCATGAATATCCTGCTCGCCGTTTTGCTGATGATGGTCATCTGCGGGCAGGAAGACCGCTACGCCACCATGCGGATCGCCGGTTTTGCGGAAAATTCCGCGTTTGAAGCCGCCGGCGTAGAGGTGGGCGACGTCATCACCTCCATTGACGGCTACACCGTCCGCACCGGGCAGGATCTTTCCTTTGCTTTAAGTATGGCGGCGCTTGATTCCACAGACGGCACCGCTGCGCTCGACCTCACCGTAAAGCGCGGCGAAGAGACCGTCACCTTTAACGATATGACCATCAACACAACATCTACGGACGGCAAGCAGTACCGTGCCGTGCTGGATTTTTACGTGTTGGGCGAAGAAAGAACGCCGTGGACGCTCATCAAAAACGCGTTTGCGGATATGTACTCCACCGTGCGTATGATCTTCAACAGCCTCATCGGCATGGTGACAGGCCGATTTGGATTTAGCGGGCTCGCGGGTCCGGTCGGTACGGCGCAGGCGGTCACGCAGGCCGCAAGCGCGGGGCTCAAGCAGAGCTTCGGTGCGGCGGTCAACAACATCGTGTACATCATGCTTGTAATCTCCGTGAACCTCGGCATCGTGAATTTACTGCCGCTGCCGGCGCTCGACGGCGGACGGCTCGTGTTCCTCATCATCGAAGCGATCTTCCGCAGGCCGGTTCCGGCAAAGTACGAACGCTGGGTGCACGCAGGCGGCTTTGCACTGCTTATCTGCCTGGTGCTCGCCGTCACGTTCCAGGACATCATGCGCATCGCAACAGGCGGATAAGGGAAAGGACGATACAATGAAACGCATTTCAAAACAGGTCATGGCGGGCAATGTGAAAATCGGCGGCGGCGCGCCCGTCACCGTGCAGTCCATGCTGAACGTGCCCTCCACCGATATAGAAGGCAGCGTGCGGCAGGCGGTCGCACTGGAAAAAGCCGGCTGCCAGATTCTCCGCGCCGCCATCCCCGATATGGATGCCGTGCGGCTGATCCCCGCCATCAAAGAGAAAATTTCCATTCCGCTCGTGGCGGATATTCATTTCGATTATAAGCTTGCGCTCGAAGCTGCAGCGGCGGGCGTGGATAAAATCCGCATCAATCCCGGCAACATCGGCGGCGATGACCGCGTAAAAGCCGTCGCGACCGTGTGCCGCGAAAAGAAAATTCCGATCCGCATCGGCGTCAATTCCGGTTCGGTCGAAAAGAGTATCCTCGCAAAGTACGGCGCGCCCACGGCGGAAGCGCTGTGCGAAAGCGCACTTTACCACGCGTCTTTACTCGAAAAGTTCGATTTCACGGACATCGTCATCTCCCTGAAATCCTCCTCGGTCGATACGAATATCAAGGCGTATGAAAGGATTGCGGAGCGCTGCGATTACCCGCTGCACCTCGGCGTGACGGAAACCGGCACGCTGCGCATGGGGATCGTCAAGTCCGCCATCGGTATCGGCAGCCTTTTGCAGCGCGGCATCGGCGATACGCTGCGCGTTTCCCTGACGGCCGACCCCGCAGAGGAGATTCGCACCGGCCGCGATATTTTAAGCGCGCTCGGTCTGCGCGGCGGCGTAAAGCTTGTTTCCTGTCCCACCTGCGGCAGAACACGTATCGACCTCATCGGCCTTGCCAATAAGGTCGAAAAGGCACTCGAATACGTGGATAAGGACATCACCGTTGCCGTCATGGGCTGTGTTGTCAACGGCCCCGGCGAAGCGCGCGAGGCCGACCTCGGCGTTACCGGCGGCAAGGGAGAGGGTCTCATTTTCAAAAAAGGTCAGATCATCCGTAAGGTGCCGGAAGCTGAGCTTCTGGACGCCCTGATGGAAGAGATTGACAAGCTTTAATTTGCAATAAAACAGGCTGTGCCGGGCGGTACGGCCTTTTTGCATCATCTCACACCATAAAAACACAGACCATTCTACATAGGAGAGATGCACTTGAAAACATTAGGCGATCTGCTGAAAAGCGCCGGCTATACGCCGAAAGACGGCGTCGCTGCCGGTCAGATCGAAAAAATAGAGATACATAGGGAAAACCGTTTGGTGCGCCTGAAAACGAAGTTTGAAGCCTTCGTGCCGTACAGCGACCTGCGCGAGGTAAACGGTATGCTGCACGAGCGCATTCTGCCCGATATGCGCGTGGAGCTTGCCCCCGCATTCCCCGCTCAGGCGTGGCAGGAAAGCTGCGTTACCTCCGTTTTGGAGCGCGTGCGCGAGCTTGACGCAAGCTTAAACGGCACATTTAAAGACGCAGACTGCACCATAAACGAAAATACCCTTACAATAGAGCTGCTGCACGGCGGACTCAATCTGCTCGAAAAGCGCCATACCGACCGCGCCATCAGCGAAACGGTGCAGGAGTGGTTCAGCGTGCCCGTTACGGTGACGTTCACGGGCAAAACAGAACTGCAAAACGGCGACGAATCCGTCATCGAGCGATTGCACGTCGAGGAAGAAAAGCGTGCGCGCGCCGCCGCCATCGAAGAAATGAACCGTTACGAAGCCGCCATGAAAGAGATAGCCGCGAAGCGCCGCGTCAGCGTGCGCGAGGGCAAATCGCTCATGCCGCAGATCGTTCTGGAGACCGCGCGCCCCATTCTCGGCAAGCTGCCGAAAAAGGAGCCGGTGCCGATTTCCGAAGCGACCATCGAAGCCGGACGTATCACCGTTTGGGGCGAGGTGTTCGACATTGAATCCCGCGAAACGCGTGACGGCTCCCGCAAAATTTATTCCATCGACATTACTGATTACACAAATTCCATCACGCTGAAGCTTATTCAGCAGGCGAACGACTGCGCAAAGATTGATGACATCAAAAAGGGTACGGCGCTGCTCGTGACGGGCTCCGTGGAGTACGATAAATACGACCGCGAAAACGTTATGCGCCCGAACACCATTTTCCGCGCGGAAATGGTGGAGGTCGTCGATACCGCCAAAGAAAAGCGCGTAGAGCTGCACCTGCATACGAACATGTCCGCCATGGACGGCATGACCCCCGCAGGCGAGCTTATCGACCGCGCCTATAAATGGGGGCAAAAGGCCCTCGCCATCACCGACCACGGCGTCGCGCAGGCGTTTCCGGATGCCATGAACGCGTGGCTCAAGATCAAGAAGGGCGGCGGCGAATTCAAGGTCATCTACGGCGTGGAAAGCTACTTTGTAAACGACCTCGTGCCCGCCGTCACCGGCGAGACGGATAAGCCGCTCCATACGGACTACATCTGCTTTGACCTCGAGACCACCGGCCTTTCTTCAAGCAAAGAACGCATCACGGAGATCGGCGCGGTACGCGTGCATAACGGCGAAATCACCGAATCTTTCGATACATTCGTCGATCCCGAAAAGCCCATTCCCGCAAAGATTACGGAGCTCACCGGTATCACGGATGAAATGGTCGCGGGCGCACCGAAAGAGGAAGAAGCCGTGCGCAAATTCTTCGAGTTCTGCGGCGAAGACGTGATTCTTGTCGCGCACAACGCAAATTTTGATACCTCGTTCCTGCGCGCCGTGTGCAGCCGCCACGACATGACGTTCCCGTATGTGTATATCGATACGGTCGCCATGTGTCGCTCCATGCTGACGGACATCAAAAACTGCAAGCTTGATACGGTCGCGAAGTATTTAAAGCTAAAGCCCTTTAATCACCATCGCGCGTGCGACGATGCCGCCGTGCTCGGCGAGATTTTTATCAACCTCATCCAGCGCCTCGTCGATGATTTCAAGCTGACGGATGTCAAGCAGATCAACACCGCACTCGCGGGCGGCGACCCGAAAAAGCTGCCGACCTACCACCAGATCATTCTCGTTAAGAACTTGGTGGGTTTAAAGAATCTCTATAAGCTCATCTCGTTCGGTCACCTGAATTATTTCTATAAGCGTCCCCGCACGCCGAAAAGCGTGTTGAACCGGTACCGCGAGGGCCTCATCATCGGCTCTGCGTGCGAAGCGGGCGAGCTGTTCCGCGCCATTACGCGCGGCGAGCCGTGGGAAAAATTACTCGAGATTGCTTCCTACTACGATTACCTCGAAATCCAGCCGCTTGGCAATAACATGTTCATGGTGCGCAACGGCTCGTGCGATATCGAGCAGTTAAAAGAGTACAACCGCACTATCGTAAAGCTCGGCGAAAAGCTGAAAAAGCCCGTTGTCGCAACGGGAGACGTGCACTTCAAAGACCCGAAAGACGCCGCAGGCCGCGCCATTTTGATGGCGGGTCAGGGCTTCACGGATGCCGATGAGCAGGCGCCGCTCTACATGCGCACCACGGACGAAATGCTGAAAGAATTCGACTACCTCGGCAAAGAAAAAGCGTATGAGGTTGTCGTCACCAATACGAACAAGATCGCCGATATGATCGAGGAAATCCGCCCCATCCCGGAGGGTGTTTTCCCACCGTTCATCGACGGTGCAGAGGAGCAGCTGAACTCCATTACGTGGGCACGCACCAAGGAAAAGTACGGTGACCCGCTGCCGGAGATCGTCGAAAAGCGATTGAAGCGCGAGCTCGGCTCCATCAACAAGCACGGCTTCTCCGTTTTGTACATGACGGCGCAAAAGCTCGTGGCAGACAGCGAAGCGCACGGCTATCTCGTCGGCTCGCGTGGCTCCGTCGGCTCGTCGTTCGTCGCAACCATGTCCGGCATCTCGGAGGTTAACCCGCTCGAGCCGCACTACATTTGCCCCAAGTGCAAGTACAGCGAGTTCATCACGGACGGCAGCTACCTTTCCGGCTTTGATCTGCCGCCGAAAAAGTGCCCGCGCTGCGGCGAAGATCTCGACCGCGACGGCCACACCATCCCATTCGAGACGTTCCTCGGCTTTGACGGCGACAAAACGCCGGATATCGACCTCAACTTCTCCGGCGAATACCAAAGCGGTGCGCACCGCTATACGGAGACGCTGTTCGGCCGTGAAAACGTCTTCAAGGCCGGCACCATCGCAACCGTCGCGGATAAAACCGCGTTCGGCTACGTGAAAAAGTATGCCGAAGAACGTTCCCGCGTGCTTTCCCGCGCGGAGGAAAAACGCCTTTCCATTTCCTGCACGGGCATCAAGCGCACCACGGGTCAGCACCCGGGCGGCATGGTTGTCGTGCCAAAGGGCAAAGAGGTCTACGATTTCTGCCCGGTGCAGCACCCCGCAAACGACCAGAATTCCGATAACATCACCACGCATTTCGACTTCCATTCCATTCACGATACCATTTGTAAACTGGACGAGCTCGGCCACGATGTGCCGACCATCTATCGCTATCTCGAAGATTACACCGGCATTCCCGTCATGAAGGTCTCCATGAGCGACCCGGCGGTCATGTCGCTGTTTACGTCCACGGAAGCGCTCGGCGTCACGCCGGAGGACATCGGCTCTTTAACGGGCACGTTCTCTCTGCCGGAGTGCGGCACGCCGTTCGTGCGCCAAATGCTCATCGATGCCCAGCCGAAGACATTCTCCGACCTTCTGCAGGTCTCGGGTCTGTCCCACGGCACGGACGTTTGGATCGGCAACGCGCAGGACCTCATCAAAGACGGCACCTGCACCATCGCCACCGTCATCGGTACGCGAGACAGCATCATGACCTACCTGCTCTTAAAGGGCCTTGAGCCGAAAATGGCGTTTAAGATTATGGAAATCACCCGTAAGGGCAACGCGAAAAAGCTCTTCACGCAGGAGCACATCGCCGCCATGAAGGAGCACAACGTGCCGGATTGGTACATCGAGTCTTGCTATAAGATTAAGTACATGTTCCCGAAAGCGCACGCTGCCGCCTACATGATCGCGACGCTGCGCCTCGGCTGGTACAAGGTGCATTATCCTGTGGAATACTACGCGGCGTACTTCACCGTGCGCAGTGAAGATTTCGACGGCGCCACCGCCGTGCAGGGGCGTGCCGCCGTGCAGCGCCGTATGCGCGAGCTGGAGCAGAAGCAAAAGGAGCACCAGTCCACTGTCAAGGAAGACGCGGCGTATTCCACATTCCAGATCATCAACGAAATGCTGTGCCGCGGCATCGAGCTTTTGCCGGTCGACCTGTATAAATCCGATGCGAAAAAGTTCCTTGTCGAAGACGGCAAGATCCGTCTGCCGTTCTCGTCCCTGCCCGGTGTGGGCGAGGCGGCGGCGCACAGCTTGTATGAAGCGTGCACGGGCGGCGAGGAGTTCATCTCCATCGACGAAGTGCAATCCCGCGCCAAGGTCTCCAGCGCTGTTATCGACGTTTTAAAAAGCGCCGGCGCACTGCAGGGTCTGCCGGACAGCAGCCAGACATCACTGTTTTAATGCCATTAGGCGGACGCAAGAAGTTGCTTCCGCCTTTCTGCATATCTATGCGTATATACGTGTATACACAAAGCGGGAAAAGTCTTGACAAGCGTACAGTTACATGATATTATTGTAGCACGTCATTACATTAAAGCAAAAGGACGGTCGTTATGAAGAAGTTCAACAAAATCACGCCGGAGGGCACCAAGGATATTCTGTTTGAAGAGTGCCTTTCGCAGCGTACCGTGAGCGAGCGGCTCACGCATATATTCAAAATGCGCGGCTATAATGAGGTCATCACGCCCGGCATGGAATACTACGACGTGTTCGATGCCCCAAACGCCGCCATTCCTCAGTATGAGATGTATAAATCCACGGATAACAAAGGCAGGCTCATCGTGTTCCGTCCCGATTTAACACTGCCCATCGCGCGCCTTACCGCAACGCGGTTGCAGGCGATGGAAAAGCCCATTCGGCTTTACTATAACCAGCCGATCTATCGCAACCGCAAGGATCTTTCCGGCCGCAGCGACGAAACAACGCAGGCAGGCATTGAGCTTTTGGGTGCATCGGGGCTGAAAGCGGATATCGAGGTCATCGCCGCCGCCGTTGAGGCGCTTTCCGCGTGCACGGAAAACTTCCGCTTGGAGATCGGCAGCGCAAAGTTCTTCGGTGCGCTCGCCGATGAGCTGCCCGTCTCCGCAGATAAAAAAGAGGACATCCGCCAGACGATTGAGTCCAAAAACTACGCCGCTCTCGGTGATATGCTCGACGCACTCCCCCAATCCGTGTATACCGAAGCCATCAAAAAGCTGCCGCGCCTGTTCGGCGGGGCAGAGGTTTTCGCGGAAGCGGAGCAGTTCTGCAAAGGCCACCCCGTGCTTTCCGAAACGCTCGATTACATGCGCACGCTATATACTGCGCTGTCGTCGTTCGGCCTCGATGACCGCCTGATGGTCGATTTCGGCCTTGTGCAGCGCAATGATTACTACACCGGCGTCGTCTTCAGCGCCTATGTGGAAAACTACGGTGACGCCGTTTTAATGGGCGGCCGCTACGATACGCTTTTAAAGCAATTCGATGCCCCCATGCCCGCTATCGGCTTTGCCGCAAACGTCGATGCGCTGGCTTCTGTTTTGCTCGACGACGGCCGGATTGAAAGCGTGCCCACGCCGGACGTGCTCGTCCACGCGGAAAGCGGCGCGGAGATCAAAGCACAGATGAAAATTCGCGAGCTGACAGCAAACGGCAAAATCTGCGAAAGCTCCGTGTTCGATACGGTAGACGAGGCCGAGCGCTACGCAAAGCGCCGCGGCATCCCGGAAGTCATCGTTCTTAGAGGGGAGGAAAACGCATGAAGCCACTCAGAATTGCCCTCACAAAAGGGCGCCTCGAAAAAGACACCGTGAACCTTTTAGAGCAGATCGGCCTTGATTGCACGCAAGTGCGCGAAAAAGGCAGAAGACTGATTCTTCCCGTTGGAAACGGCGAGATCGAAGTCGTTTTAGCCAAAGCTGCCGATGTCATCACTTACGTCGAAAACGGCGTGTGCGACCTCGGTGTCGTCGGCAAAGATACCATCATGGAAAACGGCAGTCATTTTTACGAAATCTTAGATCTTGGCTTCGGTCGCTGCCGCTTTGCGCTCGCCTGCCGCAAGGGTACGGATTTCTTCGGCGGCTACAAAGCGAAGACCGTCGCGTCCAAATACCCGAACGTCGCACGGCAGTTCTTTGAAAGCCGCGCCATGGATGTGCGTATCATCAAAATCGAGGGCTCCGTAGAGCTCGCCCCGCTGCTCGGCCTTGCAGACGGCATCGTCGATATCGTCGAGACCGGCACCACCTTAAAAGAAAACGGTCTGGAGGTCACGGAGACCATCGCCGGTATCTCGGCGCGTCTCATCGCAAACACCGCCAGCCTTAAAATGAGAAAGCAGGAGATTGAAGCGCTTGCCGCCCGCATGGAAGCGCAGATCGAAAAGAACAGGGAGGAGAAATCCGTATGATCCGTATTGCCAAAGGCGATAGAGCCTACTGTGAAGCGTTTATTCAAAGCCTTAAAGCCCGCGTCAGCGAAAACGACCGCAGCGTAGAGGATAAAGTGGCCGAAATTTTGAAGGACGTGCGCGATAACGGCGACGAAGCCGTGCGCCGCTATACGATGAAGTTCGACGGCTGGGCGCCGGAGAAAGCGGAGATCACAAAAGAGGAGATCGATGCGCTCACCGCAGACTGCGACCCGGCGTTCATCGCTTCGATGGAGCGCGCCGCAGAAAATATCCGCGCGTTCCACGCCAGACAAAAGCAGCAAAGCCGCATCGACCCTTCGCCCACGGGTGTTCTGATGGGTCAGCGCGTGCGCGGCCTGCACAGGGTCGGCGTGTATGTGCCGGGCGGTACGGCAGCGTACCCGTCCTCTGTTTTGATGAACGTCATCCCGGCGAAAATTGCCGAAGTCGGCGAGATCGTCATGGTCACGCCGCCGGGACGTACCGGTAAGCCGGATAAAAACATTTTGGCCGCCGCAAGGATTGCCGGCGTAGATCGCGTGTTCCTCATCGGCGGCGCGCAGGCCGTCGCGGCGCTCGCCTACGGTACCGAGACCGTCCCGAAGGTTGATAAAGTCGTCGGCCCCGGCAACATTTTCGTCGCCACGGCAAAGAAATTACTGTACGGCACCATCGATATCGACATGATTGCCGGTCCAAGCGAAATTCTCGTCATTGCGGATAAAACTGCGAAGCCGGAGTTCTTGGCCGCCGACCTCATGAGCCAGGCGGAGCACGACCGCATGGCGTCCGCCATTCTCATTACCCCGGAGGAAGACCTTGCAAAGGCGACCGCTGCGGAGATTGAGCGCCAAATGCAGACGCTTTCGAGAAAAGACATTATTAAAGAATCCATCGAAAATTTCGGTGCAATTATTGTCTGCGAAAACATGGCGGAAGCCGTCGATTTCGCAAACGAGCTCGCCCCGGAGCACCTTGAAGTCTGCTGCGAAAATCCGCTCGAATACATCGGCAAGCTCGATAACGCCGGTTCCGTGTTCCTCGGAAACTATTCTCCGGAGCCGCTCGGCGATTACTTCGCGGGTCCAAACCACGTGCTGCCCACCAGCGGCACGGCGCGTTTCTTCTCGCCGCTTTCCGTCGATGATTTTATCAAAAAATCGAGCTTTATCTACTATACGGAAGCGGAGCTTCTGAAAGCTGCCGACGACATCATCCGCATTGCCGAGACCGAAGAGCTGACCGCACACGCGAATTCCATCGCCGTCCGCAAGAAAAAGTGACCCCGGAGGTAGTTTATGTATACGCTGAATGAAAAGATCCGCGATTTAGAGCCGTATGAACCCATTGCGGGCGAGTATAAAATTCGTCTGGACGCAAACGAATCGTTCCTGTGCCTGCCGGAATCCGTTATGGCGTCCGCTTTGCACGCCATGATGAGAGTGGAGCTCAACCGCTATCCGGATCCCACCGCAAAAGACCTGTGCGCCGCCTTTGCCAAAAGCTATAAGGTAAAGCCGGCGTGCGTTGCGGCGGGCAACGGCAGCGATGAGCTCATCAACGTCATTTTCCAGAGCTTTCTGATGAAGGGCGAGACCTACGCGACGCTCACGCCGGATTTTTCCATGTATGATTTTTACGGCTACGTTTCGGAATGCTGCGGCATCGAAATCAAAAAAGACGAAAATTTCACAATCGATATTGACAAGGTGATCGAAACCTGCAACAATGAGAACGTGAAGCTGCTCATTTTCAGCAACCCGTGCAATCCGACGTCCGTCGGCCTCACGCGCGAAGCCGTGCGCAAAATCATCAGGGGCGTCTCCGCGCTCGTCGTGCTCGACGAAGCCTATATGGACTTCTGGAACGAATCTATGCTCGGCGAATTTGAAAACTACGATAATTTACTCATCTTGAAAACGTGCTCCAAAGCATTCGGTCTCGCCGCGCAGCGCGTAGGCTTTGCCGTGGGCAACGAAAAGCTTGTCCGCGCCATCAAGGCTGTAAAGTCGCCGTATAACGTCAACACCTGCTCGCAGAAAATGGCGGAAGCCGTGCTGAAAAACCGCGCGGAAGCCGATGCCGCCATCCGCAGATTGCTGCTTTCGCGAGACGAATTGCAGCAGAAATTCGACCGCATGGCGCAGCGCTTCCCGGAAAAGCTCCAAACGGTAAAGAGCGTTACGAACTTCGTCGTTCTGCGCACACCGTACGCAAAGGAGCTCTACGAGCGCCTTTTGGCCGAATCCATCGCGGTGCGGTACTTTAAAAACATGTCCGCCCTGCGCATCACGGCAGGCTCCACGGGCGAAAACGCAGTGGTCACAGAGCACATTCAGCGGTTCTTTGAAGAAAAAGAGCAAGCGTAAATCGGGCTTTAGGCCCTTTTAGGGGGAAACGATATGGAACGTGCGGCAACAGTTGTGCGCCAAACAAAAGAAACGAACATTGAGCTGACCTTGGGGCTTGACGGCGGCGAGGTTGTCGTCGATACCGGCGTGGGCTTTTTCGACCACATGCTCACGGCGCTTGCCGTGCACGGCGGCTTCGGCCTTCAGTTAAAAGCCGAGGGCGACTGGAATGTCGATTGCCACCACACGGTGGAAGATACCGGCATCGTGCTCGGCCGTGCGTTTAAGCAGGCGCTCGGCGACCGCAGCGGCATCGTGCGCTACGGCCATGCCATGATCCCTATGGATGAAGCGCTCGGCTTCTGCGCCGTAGATGTCAGTGGCCGCCCGTACCTTGTGTTCGACGCTGCGTTCCCGCAGGAGCGCGTCGGCGATTTTGACACCTGCATGACGGAGGAATTTTTCCGCGCGCTTAGCGATAATGCCGGCTTCACGCTGCACCTGCGCTGCCCCTACGGCAAAAATTCTCACCATATGATCGAAGCGCTGTTCAAAGCCTGCGCGCACGCCCTGTGCGATGCCACAGCAGAAAACAGCACCGGCGCGGTGCTTTCCACCAAGGGCACGCTTTCGGAATAATTTGAAATTTTAACTTTTTTGCATACACGATAATTTGGAATGAATAAGGAAGGGATATAACATGATTATTTTACCGGCGATTGACCTCAAGGACGGCAAATGCGTCCGCCTGTTCCAGGGCGATTACGCCACGGCGGAGCAGGTGGCGGAGGATCCCGTCAAGACCGCGCAATCGTTTGAGGAGCAGGGCGCGCGCTGGGTGCACCTTGTCGATCTCGATGGCGCAAAGGCACGCCGCCCCGTAAACGACAGCACCATTTTCTCCATTCGCGATAATGTCTCGATGAATATAGAAGTCGGCGGCGGTATCCGCGATATGGACACCGTGGAATATTATCTTTCGCACGGCATCAATCGCATCATTCTGGGCTCTGCGGCGCTGCACAGCCCGGAGTTCGTGCGCGAGGCCGTGAAAAAATACGGCAAAAAGATCGCCGTCGGCATTGATGCGTTAAAGGGCAAGGTGGCGGCAGAGGGCTGGACGGCTCAAAGCGAAGTGGATTACCTCGAAATGGCAAAGCGCATGGAAGACATCGGCGTGCGCTACCTCATCGTGACCGATATTTATAAGGACGGCACCATGAACGGCCCGAACCTCGTCATGCTCGATAAGGTCAACCGCGCCGTTAGCTGCAACATCATCGCAAGCGGCGGCGTCAGCAACTTAAAGGACATCGTAGACCTCAATGCCCTCGGCGTGTATGGCGCGATTGCGGGCAAATCCATTTATACGAAAGCGCTGGACTTAACGGCGGCCATCACCGCCAGCCAGCGCCTTTCCGGCAAATCGTTCAAGTGTAGCGAAGAAGAGGAAGACCATCTTGAGCGCTACTTTAAGAAATCGGAGCTCATCCCGTGCATCGTGCAGGAGGCCTCCACAAACGAAGTGCTCATGCTGGCATACATGAACCGCGAATCCATGGCGAAAACGCTGGGGACGGGCTACACGTGGTTTTACAGCCGCAGCCGCCAAACGCTGTGGAACAAGGGCGCAACGAGCGGCCATACGCAGAAAGTCATCAGCATGTATGCCGACTGCGACGACGATACACTGCTCGTAAAGGTCGTGCAGACAGGCGCGGCGTGCCACACCGGCAGCCACAGCTGCTTCTACAAAGAGATTGCAAGAAACTGACGGAGGGAACACTATGGACATTTTGCAGCAGCTTTATGATACCGTTTTGGAGCGCAAGGACGAAAAGCAGGAGGGCTCCTACACCTGCTATCTCTTCGAGCAGGGGCTTGATAAGATCCTCAAAAAGTGCGGCGAAGAGTGCAGCGAAGTCATCATCGCCGCGAAAAACGGCAAAAAAGAGGACACCGTGGGCGAAATCAGCGACCTACTCTATCACCTCACCGTCATGATGGTGAACGAAAACATCCCGCTTGACGATGTGCGCGCGGAGCTTAACCGTCGTCACGGCAAAACGGGTAACCTCAAAACTTTCCACAAGGTGGACCACAATACATGACACAAACTGAAAAACACGCACTTTGGGCGCAGGAAGAGCAAAGCGCCGAAATGCACGGCTGGGATTTTTCGCACATCCGCGGACGTGTAGTGGAAGCCCCGCTGCCGTGGGATTATAAGCAAAAGGTGCTCGATTTTTTAAAGCCGCAGTCCGTCATTTTGGATATGGGTACGGGCGGCGGAGAGTTCCTTTTGTCCCTGCGCCACCCGTTTTCGCAGACAAGCGTCACGGAAAGCTGGCAGCCGAATTTTGAGCTGTGCGAAAAAAAGTTAGCGCCGCTCGGCATCACCGTGCGCAAAACCGAAGAGGACAAACCTCTGCCGTTTGTGGATAACAGCTTTGACCTCGTTTTAAATCGTCACGATTCTTATGACGTAAACGAGGTGCGCCGCGTCCTAAAGCCCGGCGGATATTTCATCACGCAGCAGGTAGGCGGCAGCAACAACTTGCGCCTGCGCGCTTTGCTCGGCAATAACAAAACCGCCATGCCGAGCTTTAACCTCGAAAACGAGCTGCTGCGCTTCAAAAACGCCGGCTTTACGGTGAATTTCTGCGACCAGGCCTATGTAACCGACCACTATTTGGATGTCGGCGCACTCGTGTGGTACGCAAAGGTTCTGCCGTGGGAGTTCGGCAATTTCACAGTAGAAAGCTGCTTGCCGCAGCTCGATGCGCTCGACGCGCTGTGTGAAAAGCAGGGTTATATCCCAAGCGTGCAGCACCGTTTCATGCTCATTGTCCGCAACAGAAAGCCGAAAGAATAAGGGGGAAACCATGGCAGCCAACATTCGCTTTGCAACCGAAGCAGACATTCCGGTCATTTTAGAGTTTATCCATGCGCTCGCCGCGTATGAAAATATGGAAGATCAGGTCATTGTAACGTCGGAGCTTTTAAAAGAGTGGGTCTTCCAAAAGAAAAAAGCAGAGGTTTTCCTTGTTTCGGAGGACGAAAAGCCCGTGGGCTTTGCGCTTTTCTTCCACAATTTCTCCACGTGGCTTGGCCGCGCGGGCATTTATCTTGAGGATCTTTTCGTGCTGCCGGAATATCGCGGCAAGGGCTACGGCAAGCTGCTGTTAAAGCGCCTTGCGCGGCTCACTTTGCAGCGCGGCTGCGGCAGACTGGAGTGGGCGTGCCTCGATTGGAACACCCCAAGCCGCAAGTTCTATGATTCCCTCGGCGCCGTGCGCATGGAGGAGTGGACAACGTACCGCCTGACGGGCGATGCACTTTTGTCCCTTGCGTCCAACATCTCACTCAAATAATTTCGCAAAAGCAAAGAGGCGGGCTGCGGCTCGTCTCTTTTTGTCGGTTCTGCGGCTTGCATTTATGCAGGAAAATGTGGTATGATATTTCCGCAATTTCACGAAGAATAGGGGAAAATGCAGAATGAAAAAAATTCTGTTCATTGCGACCGGCGGAACCATCGCTTCGGCGAAAACGGAAAACGGCCTCACGCCGGCGATTACATCGGAGGAACTTTTAAATGCCGTACCGCAGGTGAAAAACCTGTGCGCAGTGGATACCGTGCAGCCGTACAGCTTAGACAGTACCAACATGTGTTGGAAGCAGTGGATCCACGTGGCGGAGATCATCCGCGATAACTATGCAAAGTACGACGGCTTTGTCATCGCCCACGGCACGGATACGCTGTCCTACGCGGCGGCCACGCTCTCGTATCTCATCCAGAAAAACGAAAAGCCCGTTGTTTTAACGGGTGCGCAGAAATCCATCGAGGTGCCGGACGGCGACGCGCGGCGCAATTTGTTTGAAGCGTTTGTATACGCCACAGATGCCCGTGCATGCGGCACACACGTCGTTTTTAACGGGCACGTCATTGCAGGTACCCGCGCCAGAAAAACGCATACAAAGAGCTTTGACGCCTTTTCCAGCATCGATTTTCCGGACATCGGCGTGTTCTACGATAAAAAACTTCTGTGCTATATTGATGAGCGCCCGGAGTGCCCCGGCGCGGTGTTCTACGATAAATTAGTACCGGAGATTCTCTCTATCCGCGTCATCCCGGGCATGGACCCGTCCGTGTTCGATTACATCACCGCGCACTGCCGCGGCGTTGTCATCGAAAGCTTCGGCGTCGGCGGCATCCCGTACTACGGCGACAACGCGTTTGAGGAAAAGATCGCTGCGTTAATGGAAAACGGCGTGCGCGTCGTCATCACCACGCAGGTTCCGCACGAGGGCAGCAACCTTTCCGTCTACCGCGTGGGCCATATCATCAAGGAAAAATACCGCGTGCTCGAAGCTTCCAACATGACAACGGAAGCCGTCATCGCCAAAATGATGTGGGCACTGGCCTATTCCGAGACCCGCGAGGAATTTGAAAAGCTCTTCTGCACCCCTGTAGGCAAAGACCAATTATAAATTGTATTCGCCTGCGGCGGGTGATATTGCCCTTCGGACAATGCAAGTGAAGCTTGCTATATCATTACAAAACAGAAGGCAGAGCGATGATGTGCTCTGCCTTCCGTTTTGTCCGTCATGTTTGTTTTTTCGCGGCTAATTTATCGCGCTTCTTTTGCAGCATTGCAATGAGCTCGTCAATCATCGAAGCCGGGTCATCCGCCGTGTCGATCATTGCAGAGAGGAACGGCGCCACGAGCGCGGGATCCTGAATCGTCGTGTTGCGCAGCTGTAACTGGGCATACTCCTCCTCTGTCATGCACGGTGCAAAGGTGCGCGCATAATTGCGAAACGTCTTCACAAAGCCGGCCGGGGTGATCATCCCCTTTTTTAAAAGAGAGTTCACCATCAGGTGAATGTAGCTGTCTTTCCAGGTCTTCTGTGGGGAAAGCGCGACCATTTCCGCCGCGGAAAGCGCACGGTCCGTGTGCCACAAAAGATACATGACTTCGCTTTCGCTTTTTGTAAGCGCCGTCTTTTTCATATAAATCCGTAACCTCGCTTTAGTAGGAATTTGCGCAGGGTTTTATGGAGGTATTATATAATATAACGCTCGCGCTTGTCAATGTTTTGGGCAAAATTCAGTTGAAAAATTTTCCTATCAGCACTTTTGCAGATTGTTGAAAAGCAAAAACAAGAAAAAACCTATGACAAAGCCGAAAAGCCGCGCTGCGTTTTCCGCCTAATCATAAAAGTCGCAAAGCAGGGGAAAAGAAGCCCCAAAAACTCGTGCAGCACCGCTTTAAAAGGCAAATAAACGGCCCTAAACGGATTTTTTTGCAAAGAGAAACGGATTTCTTCTATTTTTCGGGAAAAAAGCCTTGACTTTTTTGCCCCCTGCCACTATAATTATTTGTGTTATTTCGTGCTAAGTAACAAATACAAACCCCTGCCTGATGGCGGATGGGAGGGATATAGATGGCTGAAATCAGAATCAAAGACAACGAATCTTTGGAGAGCGCACTCAGACGCTTTAAGAAGCAGTGCGCAAGAGCGGGCGTTATTCAGGAAGTTCGCAAGAGAGAGGCTTACGAAAAGCCTTCCGTTAAGCGCAAGAAGAAGTCCGAAGCAGCTCGCAAGCGCAAGTACAAATAATCAAACGTGAAGAAGCGGGCTTTTGCCCGCTTTTTTGTGTAAACGGGTTTTTCCCGAGCAACACAGGAGGCAAAGACCGAAGCTATGGCGGTATTTAAACCGACCGGCACGCTCCACTGCGTGACGGAGCTTACGCCCGAGCTTTTAAAAGCGCTCCATGTGCACATGATCGTGCTCGATGTGGATAATACCATGTCGCCGCACGGCTCGCAGACGCCGTTTCCCGGCGTGCGGGCGTGGGCACAAAGCGTAACGGCAAGCGGCGTCAAGCTGATCGTTGTTTCCAACAATTACAAAAAACGTGTGGCGCCCTTTGCCGCGCAGTTCAATCTGCCGTTCGTTTCTTTCGCGTGCAAGCCGTTTCCGGTCGGCTACCTGCGCGCAAAGAAAATGGCCGGCACGCCCCGCAGGGAATGCCTTGTCGTGGGCGACCAGATCTTCACCGATATCCTCGGCGCAAACCTTTGCGGAATGCGGTCGGTTTTACTTGACCCCCTGTCGCCGGATCCTTCCGCCACGGTGCGCTTCAAGCGCAGTCTGGAAGGCTTTTTGCGCCCGCACTATACGCGGCTCACGGCCGGGGAAGAAACGGTAAAAAGCAAAGCATAAAGGGCACCTTTGGGTACACATTAGAAAGGGGAATTATCAATGAGCAATCCGATCGAACGTCTTACCAATTCTGTCATCGGCGGCGATAGCAAAAAAGCGGCGCTGATCGTTTCCGAAACGAACCTCTATTACCTCACGGCGTTCCCGTCCACAGACGGCGCACTGCTGCTCACTTCCGAGCAGGCTTATTATCTCCTCGATTTCCGTTACACCGAGGCCGCACGCGCCAAGGCGCAAAATGTGGAGGTTGTGGAGTTCACCTCGCTTAACGAAACCTATAAGACGCTTCTGAAAAAGCACGGCATCACCGAGGTGTACATGGAATACGCCGCTCTGCCCTACGGTCATGCGAAGCGTTTTGAGCAGCTCTCCGAAGAGTGCGGCGCTAAGGCGATTTTGAATACGACCTTGGACGATGCCATCCGCAAGCAGCGCATCGTCAAGAGCGATGAGGAAGTGAAGAGAATCTGTGACGCACAGGCCATCACAGACGCTACGTTTGAGCACATCCTCCCCTATATCAAGGAAGGCGTAACGGAGCGCGAAATCGCGCTGGAGATTGAGTTCTTCATGCGCAAAGCGGGTGCAGACGGCAATGCGTTCAACCCCATCGTTGTCACCGGCGCAAACGGCTCGCAGTGCCACGGCATTCCGGGCAACACACAGATCAAAAAAGGCGATCTCATCACCATGGATACCGGCGCTATGCTCGCGGGCTATCATTCCGATATGACCCGTACCGTCGCGCTCGGCTATGTAAACGATGAGCAGAGAGCCATCTACAACACGGTTTTAAAAGCACAGCTCGCCGTTATCGACGGCGCACGCCCGGGCATGCGCTGCTGCGATGTGGATAAGATCGCGCGCGACATCATCGAGACCCCGTACCCGAACACGTTCGGTCACGGCCTCGGCCACGGCGTAGGCTTCGAGATTCACGAGTGGCCGCGCTTCAATAAGACCGATGAGACCATCTGTGAGCCGGGCATGGTCATCACCGACGAGCCGGGCATCTACATTCCGGGCAAGTGCGGCGTGCGCATTGAAGACATGCTGCTCATCACAGATGACGGCTGCCGCAGCCTCACGCATTCCCCGAAGGAGCTCATCATCCTGTAAAATTTCCGAAAAAACGGAGAAACAGAACGGTTTTTTCTTGAAAAAAGCCACTTTCTGTTATACAATAGACCTAAGAAAAATTTGGAGGTATTATCTATATGGTAACCGCAGGCGATTTCAGAAACGGCGTCACCTTTGAAATGGACGGCAACGTTTACTCGATCATTGAATTCCAGCACGTCAAGCCCGGTAAGGGCGCGGCGTTCGTCCGCACCAAGATCCGCAACGTGATTTCCGGTGCCGTGACGGAAAAGACGTTCAACCCGAACGATAAGTATCCGACCGCTTTCATTGAGAGAAAGGACATGGAGTATCTCTACAATGACGGCGACCTGTACTATTTCATGGACAGCGAGACCTATGAGCAGCTGCCGATCAGCCCGAATGTCCTCGGCGACAACTTCCGCTTTGTGAAGGAAAACATGGTTTGCAAGGTGCTCTCCTACAAGGGCAACGTTTTTGGCATTGAGCCGCCGAACTTTGTTGAGCTTCAGGTTACGGAGACCGAGCCGGGCGTGAAGGGCGATACCGCTACGAACGTCACGAAGCCCGCTACGCTGGAGACCGGCGCAGAGATCAAGGTTCCGATCTTCATCAACGAAGGCGAAATGATCCGCGTCGATACCAGAACCGGCGAGTACATGGAGCGCGCATAAGCGTTTTTCCTTGTTCCATACGCCGAAACACCCGGGGCGAAAGCCCTACGTTAGGCAGCGCGTTTGCCTGCCGGAAAGATAGGTGCAAGCATGACAAATTCCGAGAAAGCGGCATACATCCGCGGTTTGATGGAAGGCATGGATCTGGACCCGAATGCGAAGGAGACGAAGCTCTTCAACGCGATCGTTGACCTGCTCGATGACCTCTCCCTTTCCGTTGAGGAAATGGAAGACGCATACGATGAGCTCAGCGGCCAGGTAGACGAGATCGACGAAGACCTCGGCGAGCTGGAAGAAGAGTTCTACGACATCGACGAGGACGAAGACGATGACGACGCATGGGAAGACGACGAAGACGAATGCTATTACGAAGTCACCTGCCCGAAGTGCGGCGATACCATCGAGCTCAACGAAGAAATGCTCGATGAGGGCTCCATCGATTGCCCGAACTGCGGCGAAACGCTGGAGTTCGACCTCGAAGAAGACGATTCCTGCGATTGCGGCGAAAACTGCGACTGCAATAAGGAATAATTTTCGGGTCATATAAACCTGTAAAGAACGGGAGAGTCGTTTTGCGGCTCTCCTTTTTCTTTTCGCACGGGTGAATTTAGGTCTTGCAATTATATGCTGTTTGTGCTATAATTTCTAAGTTCCGATATATAGTCGGGCCATTAGCTCAGTTGGTTAGAGCTACCGGCTCATAACCGGTTGGTCCAAGGTTCGAGTCCCTGATGGCCCACCAGAGCAATATTAAACAAAGCCCTCAAGAAATCTTCTTTCTTGGGGGCTTTGGCTTTTGCAAATCTTTGCAATGAAATGTAAATATGAACGCTTAGGCGGTACTGTCTGTATGGCAGTGCCGTCTTTTTTTATTTTAACATGATTTCGAGAATTTCTTCAAAAGAAACAGAAGTAAATCTTGCATTTTGCGTAATACAGAAATTTTTGCAGCAGACGTCGAAGTTTCCATGATAACGTTCACTTATATATTTCTTAAATTTGGAAGACACGTTTTTAGAAGCGGTATAGGCATAACGTGAATTCTTTATTAGTTGATTATTCGGAATTAGTTGATTATTCGGAAAGGCGGTGGGCATCAAGATACCGGGCTACCCGTCCATCAGCCTGCCCGCCGACAAACAGGGCGCGGAGGTCGCGCTGCTGAACCCTGAAGGCAACCCCTGCTATTTCACCTTTGAACTGGTGCTGACCGACACCAACGAGGTACTTTACACCTCCAAGCAGGTCGAGCCGGGGCAGATGATTACCAACATCACGCTCAACCGCGCACTGCCTGCCGGGCAGTACAATGCGGAGCTGCGCATCACAACCGCCTCGCTGCAGGACAGCAGCGCTATGAACGGGGCAAATGTTGTGACCGTATTGGATGTACAGTAACCCACAGCGGCACAAGCTGTTCAACAAACTGTTATATAGAATAGGAGAAATCACCCATGAAAAAACTTACATCCTTTGTTTTGACTATGGCTAGCCCTCTTAACATTTGGGCGCTGGACGAGGACCTGCAGCAAACGCCGCAGGTCGGCACCGTGCAAGAAAATATCGACCCCGCGCCCGTGGAAGACTCCGCGCTTTTGACGGCTTACAGCGTTCCGCGTAGGTGTGTGGCACAAAGAAATGACCGCAACGCTCCATAGCGCAAAATTGGGCGAATAACAGCGAAACAGAGTGTAAAAGCACGCTTTATCTGGGGCTAAACGCAGATATAAGCGTGCTTTTGCGTAGAAATGCCCTTGACAAATTCCGAGCAACATAATAGACTTAAAACGTCTAATCGGGATAGAAAAGGGGGCAAGAGCATGACACTGAAAGACCTGCCGATCGGCAAAACGGCAACGGTGACGACCGTTGGCGGCGAGGGCGCGCTGCGCCAGCATTTTCTGGATATGGGACTCATTCCGAAGGCGGACGTCACCATGGTGAAATTTGCACCTATGGGCGACCCCGTTGAGGTGCGCATACATGGCTACGAGCTGACGCTGCGCCTTGCCGATGCGGAAAAAATAGAGATCGATAAAATTCGCGACACGATAACGGAGCCGATGCGGCCGCAGGACGCGCGCCCGATTTTTCATCCGGGTCTCGGCGAGGGCGGCAAGTACCACGTACAGACCGGCGAGCCGCTGCCGCCCGGAGAAACGCTGACCTTTGCACTTGCGGGCAATCAGAACTGCGGCAAAACGACGCTGTTTAATCAGCTGACGGGCTCTAACCAGCACGTGGGCAACTTTCCGGGCGTGACGGTGGACCGCAAAGACGGTGCGATACGCGGCGTGGAAAACACGCTCGTCACGGACCTGCCGGGCATTTACTCCATGTCACCATACTCGAGCGAGGAGCTCGTCACGCGGCGCTTCGTTTTGGATGAGCATCCGCGCGGCATCATCAACATTGTGGACGCGACGAACATAGAACGCAATTTGTACCTGACGATGCAGCTGATGGAGCTGGATGTGCCGATGGTGCTGGCGCTCAATATGATGGACGAGGTGCGCCAAAACGGCGGCTCTGTGCGCGTGAACGAGATGGAGGAGATGCTCGGCATCCCCGTGGTGCCGATCTCCGCCGCGAAAAACGAGGGTATTGAGGAGCTTATCGACCACGCCGTGCACGTGGCAAAGTACCGGGAAGCGCCGGGGCGGCAGGACTTCTGCGATGCAAACGACCACAACGGCGCGGTACACCGCTGTTTGCACGGCATTATGAGCCTCATTGAAGACCATGCCCACGATGCGGGCATCCCGGTACGCTTTGCGGCGAGCAAGCTCGCCGAGGGCGATCAGCTTGTTTTGGACCGGCTGAACCTCGACCAGAACGAAAAGGAGACACTGGAGCACATCATCACGCAGATGGAAAAGGAACGCGGGCTCGACCGCGCCGCCGCCATTGCCGACATGCGCTTCAGCTTCATTCAAAAAGTGTGCGGCGCTGCGGTCGTAAAGCCGAAGGAAAGCCGCGAGCACGCAAGAAGCGTGGCGATAGACCGCATTTTGACCGGCAAATACACGGCAATACCGGCGTTTATCGGCATTATGGGTCTTGTATTCTGGCTGACGTTTAACGTCATCGGCGCGTTTTTATCGAATTTACTGGACATGGGCATCGGCGCGTTGACGGATATTGTCGACCGCGGCATGACGGCGGCGAACGTGAACCCTGTGCTGCACTCGCTTGTCATCGATGGTATTTTCACCGGCGTCGGCAGCGTTTTGAGCTTTCTGCCGGTCATTGTGACGCTGTTTTTCTTCCTCTCCATGCTGGAGGACAGCGGATACATGGCGCGCGTGGCGTTTGTGATGGATAAGTTATTGCGCAAAATCGGACTTTCCGGCCGCAGTGTGGTGCCGATGCTCATCGGCTTCGGCTGCACCGTTCCGGGCGTGATGGCGAGCCGCACGCTGCCTTCCGAGCGCGACCGTAAAATGACGATTCTGCTCACGCCGTTTATGAGTTGCTCCGCAAAGCTGCCGATTTACAGCTTTTTTGCGGCGGCGTTTTTCCCGGGCAAGGGTGCACTTGTGATGGTCATTTTGTATTTCACCGGCATTTTGGTCGGTATTTTGATGGCTTTGCTCATGCGCGGCACGATGTTTAAGGGTGAGGCCGTACCGTTTGTGATGGAGCTGCCGAACTACCGCATGCCGGGCGCGAAAAACGTGGCGCAGCTTTTGTGGGAAAAGGCGAAGGACTTTTTACAGCGCGCTTTTACGGTCATTTTTGTTGCGACCATCGTCATTTGGTTCCTGCAAACGTTTGACCTGCGCTTTAACATCGTTTCCGATTCCAAAGACAGCATTTTGGCGGTCGTCGCCGGGTGGATTGCACCGATTTTTGCGCCGCTCGGCTTTGGCGACTGGCGCATCTCCACGGCGCTCATCACGGGCTTTATGGCAAAGGAAAGCGTGGTGTCTACCCTGACGGTGCTGTTCGGCTCCTCCACGGCGCTTGCAACGCTGCTGACGCCGCTTTCCGCCGCAAGCCTGCTTGTGTTCTGCCTGCTGTACACGCCGTGTGTGGCGGCCATTGCGTCCGTAAAGCGCGAGCTTGGCGGTAAGTGGGCGGCAGGCGTCGTCATCGGTCAGTGCGTCATCGCGTGGCTGATGGCGGGGCTTGTGTACGGCATGGGATCGCTGTTTATATGATGGATAAGCTGAACATAGGCACGGTTCTTGTGTTCCTTGTGCTCGTCATAGCGGTGTTTTTTGCTGTGCGGGCAATTCAAAAAGGAAAGACCGGCGGCTGCGGCGGGGACTGCACCCACTGCGCCGGCTCTTGCGTAAAGCCGGAACAGAAAAACAAAGCATAAAAAGAACAGAGCATAAAAAATCTCCTGCTTCCCGAAAGAGGCAGGAGATTTCGTTATCTTAACTTATTCGTCTTCTTCGGAGACGCCGTGCTCGTGTGCTTCGTCGGCATCCTTGATCTCGCCCACGATGGGGGTGGGGTCGATGCCGCGGCGGCGGTAGTAATCGGAGACCGCAGCCTTAATGGCCTGCTCGGCCAGAACGGAGCAGTGAATCTTGATGGCCGGAAGACCGTCCAGCGCTTCCATGACCGCCTTGTTCGTCAGTTTCAGAGCTTCCGGGATCGTCTTGCCTTTTACAAGATCGGTCGCCATGCTGCTTGTCGCGATGGCCGCGCCGCAGCCGAAGGTCATGAACTTTACGTCCGTGATGACGTCGTTATCGACCTTGATGTACATGCGCATGATGTCGCCGCACTTCGGGTTGCCGACTTCACCGACACCGTCTGCATCTTTGATTTCGCCAACGTTGTGCGGGTTGGAGAAGTGTTCCATTACTTTTGCACTGTATGCCATATCGTTTCATTTCCTTTCGTACATTCGTACCGGATTATTTTAAAATTAAGAGATCGTGCGGCCGTGGATGATCGCATCCCACAGCGGGCTCATGGCGCGCAGACGGTCGATGATCTTCGGGAGCACCTCGATGATGTAATCGGCGTCGCTCTCGTCGTTCACGTCGCTGAAGCTGAGACGCAGGGAACCATGGGCAACCTCGTGCTTAAGGCCGATGGCAAGCAGCACATGGCTCGGGTCGAGAGAACCGCTGGTGCAAGCGCTGCCGGAAGAAGCGCAGACACCCTTAAGGTCGAGCATCAGCAGCATGGATTCGCCCTCAACGCCTTCGAAGGAGAAGTTCACGTTGCCCGGCAGACGATGGTAGCGGTCGCCGTTCAAATGACTGCGGTCAATCTTTGAAAGCTCCGTGATGAGCTTATCCTGCATGCGGCGCAGCTTTGCGTTCTTTTCGTCCATCGTATTGATGGCGTTCTCGAGCGCAACGCTGAGGCCGACAATGCTTGCAACGTTTTCGGTGCCGGCGCGGCGGCCGCGCTCCTGTGCACCGCCATCGATGAGGTTCGGCAGGATGATGCCCTTCTTGATATACAGCACGCCGACGCCCTTCGGGCCGTGGAACTTGTGGCCGCTGAGGGACAGCATGTCAATGTTCTGCTCTTTTACGTTGATCGGCACATTGCCGACAGCCTGTACGGCGTCGGTATGGAACCAAACGCCATGCTTTTTGCAGATTTCACCAATCTCCGGGATGGGCTGGATGGTGCCGATCTCGTTATTGGCATACATGATGGTGACAAGGCCGGTCTTATCGGTGATGGCGGCCTCGAGCTCTTCCGGGACGACGATGCCGTTTTCATGCACGTCGAGGTACGTGACCTCAAAGCCCTCTTTTTCGAGCGCTGCGCAGGTGTGCAGCACCGCGTGGTGCTCAAACTTGCTTGTGATGATGTGGTTTTTGCCCTTTTTCAGCATCTTGTGCGCCGCGCCTTTAATGGCCCAGTTGTCACTTTCGCTGCCGCAGCTTGTGAAGTAGATCTCATTCGGCTCTGCACCGAGACATTTTGCTACTTTTGCACGTGCTTCCTCAAGCGGCTTTTTTGCAGCCGTGCCGAGCGCATACAGGCTTGACGGGTTGCCGTAGCATTCGGTGTAGTACGGCAGCATAGCCTCAAGCACCGCAGGGGAGACGGCAGTGGTAGCGGCGTTGTCCGCATAGATGATCTTCTTGCCGTTGTTTTCCATAGCTTTATCAGTACCTTTCGGATAGTGTTTTTTGTGAGGGAACAGAAAACGCATTTGGGGTCGATCGGTCGGGATACGCATATTCTTTCCTCAGCGAGATAAATATACACCAAATTGGTATACTTTTCAATAGGGAAATTCCAGAAAGTCAAAATTTTTCTGAAAAAGCAGGAAATAAAGGCCCCGAACGAGAGTTTTCCGTACAAAATGGAAGAAAACGGCGGCCGTTTTTTGAAAACCGGCGTACAGAACACAAAAAATCGGGAGAATATGGGAATAGAACCTCTGCGGTGTGCCCAAACTCCGTACAGAGCGAAACGGCACGCGGCTTGACAGCACGGGAAGAATAGCGTAAAATAGAATTATCTTTTTGTGTGCGGGTATTTTTCGCATGCGTGAACGGCTGACACTTTGCACGTAAACGGTACGTGTAACGGATAATGAAAAAAACGCTGCGGTGTTTTGATTTACATGTGTTGAACGGAAAAAACAGAAGAAAGAAAAGCAGAAGGCGGCGCGGACTTGCGTGCGTTTTATTCTGCTCATGCCGAAAGGCGACACTGCGCAGAGCATCGGTTGGTGCTTTTGTATACCTTATTCTTGCGTGAATTGCGACAGTGCGCCTGTGTTATTTGAAAGGAAGGTCAATTTGGCAGAAAAAAGAATCAGAAAAATGACGAAATTAACGTCGCTCGGCGACGCGCCTGCAAAGCAGCAGGACCAGCCCCTCAGCGGTGCAGGGGAAAGCTTCATCGGCAAGATTTCCGGCCCCATCGAAAAGCCGGTGAGACGCCAGAAAACGCGCAGAACGGAAAATGCGCAGGTAAAAGAAGAAGCGGCACAGCAAACCGTGAGCGAAACAAAAGAGACGAAGCCGAAGCGCACGCGTACCGCGCAAAACACGGATGCACACAAAAAGACGACGAAAACGGTAAAATCGGCCCCAAACGGTGAAAAAGCACCCGCTAAGACAACAAAAAGCACGCAGACGAAAAATAACAAGGGCAGGGGCAGGCGCACAAAGCAGAAGCCCTCTGTGCGCGCGTATTTCCTCGGCGGCTTAAATGAGATCGGCAAGAACTTCACGCTGTTTGAGTGCGAAAACGACATGGTTATCGTGGACTGCGGCCTTGCCTTCCCGGATGAAGAAATGCCCGGCATCGACGCGGTTATTCCGGATTTCACATTTGTTGAGAAAAACAAGGACCGCATCCGCGGTATTGTCATCACGCACGGTCATGAGGACCACATCGGTTCCCTGCCGTATTTGCTCAAAAAGATCAATGTGCCGGTGTACGGCACGGCGCTGACGGTGGCGCTGATTGCGAATAAGCTCAAGGAGCACAACCTCGGCTATGTGAAGCTGAACGTCACAACGGCGGGCTCGCACATTCAGCTCGGCTGCTTCGACGTGGAGCTTATCCACGTAAACCACTCCATTTCCGACGCTGTGGGTCTTGCGCTGCACACCCCTGCGGGCGTCATTGTCCACACGGGCGACTTTAAGATCGATTTCACTCCCACGCAGGGCGGCATGATCGACCTTGCGCGCTTTGCGCAGCTCGGTCAGGAGGGCGTTTTGCTGCTGATGGCGGACTCTACGAACGCAGAGCGCCCCGGCTACACACAGACGGAGCAGAAGGTGAACGCGACGTTTGACGCACTCTTTGCCCGCGCGGAAGCGAATAAAAAGCGACTCATCATCGCGACGTTTGCGTCGAACATCAGCCGCGTGCAGCAGATTATCAACTGCGCGGAAAAGTACGGAAGAAAAGTGGCGCTTTCCGGCAGAAGCATGGTGAACGTCATGTCCATTGCGAGCGAGCTCGGTTATCTCAAAGTGCCGGACGGTCTGCTCATCGACCTCAACATGATCTCCCGTTACACGAAGGAGCAGATTGTGCTCATCACGACGGGCAGCCAAGGCGAGCCGATGTCTGCGCTTACCCGCATGGCGTTTGCCGACCACCGTCAGGTCGCGGTCGGTGAGGACGACATGATCATCATTTCCGCGCGCCCCATTCCGGGCAACGAAAAGATGGTCGGCACCGTTGTAGACGAGCTTTTGAAGCGCGGCTGCGATGTGGTGTACGAATCCATGTACGAGGTGCACGTTTCCGGCCACGCGTGTCAGGAAGAGCTGAAGCTTATTCAGGCGCTGACGAAGCCGAAGTACTTCATCCCGGTGCACGGCGAGCAGAAGCACCTGCGCAAGCATGCGGGCGTGGCCGTCAGCATGGGCATGCCGCCGGAGAACATTTTCATCGGCGATGTCGGCAGCGTGGTGGAGATTCATGAAGACTACATGAAACAGCTGCCCGATGTACAGGCGGGCGCGGTTATGGTGGACGGCCTCGGCGTGGGCGACGTCGGCAGCATTGTGCTGCGCGACAGAAAGCACCTTGCGGAGGACGGTCTCATCATTGCGGTGTGCACGATTGAGGCAGGCTCCGGCAGAGTTGTTTCCGGTCCGGATATCGTATCCCGTGGATTTGTGTATGTGCGCGAGAGCGAGGCGCTGATGGACGAGGCGAGACGGCTTGTCAACAGCACGATTGAGCAGTGCGCGGACGAAAACGTGCGCGAGTGGAGCGCCATTAAGCTGCGTGTGCGCGACAATCTTTCCAGACTGTTATATAACCGCACAAAGCGCAGCCCGATGATCCTGCCGATCATCATGGAAGTTTAAATTCAGTTTAAGTTAGATTAGTTTCTTGGGGGTTCCCCTCAGAAGGAGAGACGGGAAATGAACAAGCGACGCATCTGGGCGACCTCGCCGGTCTATTATGTTATGGCAGCGGTCATGTTCATTATGGCGTGCTTCAGCTATGCGCAGAATAAGATTCTGTTTGCGGTGGAGATCACGGTTTCCGGCCTGTGTTTGGCAGCGGTTATCATGACCGACCTGCATTACCGCGTGCATGTGTACACGGCGCTCAGAGCTGCAAGAAAGGTGCTTTCCGCCGATGAACAACGCAACCTCGGGCAGTTTGCGCTGCCCCTTGCGGTGCTGGGCTCGGCGGGCGACATCGTCTGGACGAACGAGCGCTTTCAGGATTTATTCACCGAAAACGGCGAAGGCTGCGGCGATAACATTGCGGCGTACATTTACCCGAAGACTTTGCGTCAGATTTTATCCGAAAACGGAACCTCCGTTTCCTACGGCGACCGCGAGTTTACGGCCTACGGCCTGCGCACCGAAAGCGGCAGTGTGCTTTACTTTGTGGACGACACGTATTATAAGCAGATTCAGCGCGATTATCGCGAAAAGCGCACGGTCATTACGGTCATCTCGTTTGATAACCGCGAGGAGCTGACGCGCGATGCCTCCGGCAGTGAGGATTCCCGCATCACGTCCGAGGTGGAATCCGTCCTGCGCAGCTGGGCGATCGACACCATGGAGGGCTTTCTGCGCCGCATGACGAACGGGCGTTATATGCTCATCACGGACGACCAGCACATTGAAGAAGCCAAAACGAAGCGCTTTGCCGTTTTGGACAGCGTGCGCGCCGTGAAGGGTGAGAATAACATGTCTGCCACGATCTCCATCGGCATCGGCCGCGCGGGCGTAACGGCGACGGAAAGCGAACTGCATGCCCGTCAGGCACTGGAAATGGCGCTCGGCCGCGGCGGCGACCAGGTGGCCATCTACCAGCAGGACGGTACATACGAGTTCTTCGGCGGCCTCTCCAAGGGTGTTGAAAAGCGCGACAAGGTGCGCACGCGCGTTATTGCCGCGACGCTTTCCGACCACATTAAATCGAGCGACCATATTTTCATCATGGGGCACACGAACTCCGACCTTGACGCCGTGGGCGCGGCGGTCGGCATGTGGGCGGCTGTGACGAAAGGCCTTGACCGCCGTGCAAGCATTGTGATCGACAAGGGCCGCTCTATGGCGACGACGCTTATCAACGCGTTTGAGCACCAGCCGGAGTATGAAAACATGTTCATCACCCCGCAGGAGGCGCTCGACCGCTGCACGCAGCGCTCGCTTCTCATTGTAGTGGACACACATTCCACCTCGTTTGTGGAGAGCCAAGAAGTTTTAAAAGCCATTCCGCGCGTGGTCGTCATCGACCACCACCGCATGATGGTGACGCACATTGAAAACGCGATCATCTTTTACCATGAGCCGTACGCCAGCTCGGCTTCCGAAATGGTGGCGGAGCTCGTGCAGTATATCAACAGCTCCGCGCTCAATAAAAAAGAAGCGACGGCACTGCTTTCCGGCATTATGCTGGACACAAAAAACTTCGTTTTGAAGACGGGCGTGCGCACATTTGAAGCTTCCGCCTACTTAAAGCGCCGCGGCGCCGACACGGTGGAAGTGAAGAAGATGTTTGCAAATTCGCTTGATACCTATAAAGAGCGCTCTCAGCTTGTGGCAGGTGCGGAGGTTTACAAGGGCTGCGCCATTGCGTGCTCCAACTGGGAATTCCCGAACGTGCGCATTGCGGCGGCGCAGGCGGCGGACGAGCTGCTGTCCATTCAGGGCGTGCGCGCGTCGTTCGTCATTTTCCGCGTGGGCAATGAGATTGCCATTTCGGCACGAAGCCTCGGCGACGTGAACGTGCAGATTTTGCTGGAGGAATTCGGCGGCGGCGGTCACCTCAACATGGCGGGCGCGCAGATTAAAAACAGCACCACGAACGATGTGCGCAAGGCGCTCATCCGCGTGTTGGACGAAAAGCTTTCCGAAGCGACGAAAAAGAATAACTAATGCGACAAAGCGGCGCGAAGCCGTTTGACTGCTTTAGCGATAGATTTAAACGATAGGAGATACGACCATGAAAGTTGTACTTTTAGCAGATGTAAAAGGTGTAGGCAAAAAAGGCGAGCTCATCAATGCAGCAGAAGGCTACGCACGCAATTTCCTGCTGCCGCGCAAGCTTGCAAAGGAAGCGAACGCACAGGTGATGAACGAGCTGAAAAACGCCGAGGCCTCCAAGGCATATAAGGTGAAAACCGAAACCGAAGAAGCGCAGCGTATTGCGGAAGCTTTGAAGGACAAGACCGTCCGCATCACCGCAAAGGCGGGCCAGGGCGGCAGACTGTTCGGCTCCGTCACCGCAAAGGAGATTGCGCAGGAGATTAAAAAGCAGTACGGCTTCGACATCGACAAGCGCAAGATCCACCTCGACACTGACATCAAGGCGTTCGGCGGCTATCACATTGAGGTGAAGCTCTATAACGGCATCACCGCGAAGCTGGCGGTATCGGTGACCGAAGCACAGTAAAAGCCTGATTTCCTTGATGCGCAGCATTAAATTTTGTAATGACTAAAAGTCGTTTACGATTAGAAAATCGTTTTCACTTTGAAGTAATTTCACTCAAAAAAGGGTGGTAAAAATGCCGGAAGATAATTTTCAACTGAATACGCCGGCACTGCCCGGAACGGTGATGCCGTTCAGCGCAGAGGCCGAGCAGGCGGTGCTGGGCGCGGTGTTGCTGGAGCCCGACTGTCTCTCGACCGTGGCGGAAATGCTGCCGCGCGCGGACTATTTTTATCAGGTCAATAACCGCACGATTTACAGCGCGATGCTCGATATGTTCACGGCAGGCCAGCCGGTGGACCTCGTCACGCTGCTGGAGCACCTGCGCGAAGAGGAAAACTTCGATGAGGGCAGCGGAAAGGTGTATCTGATGCAGCTTGCGCAGCTTGTGCCGAGCGTCTCGAATGTGGAGCGTTACTGCACCATTGTGCGTGACCGTTACGATTTGCGTATGCTCATTCAGGCGGCGCGCGGCATTTTGGATGACGCCATGGAGGACACCGGCGAAACCTCGCTCCTCTTGGATTCCGCCGAGCAGCGCATTTTTGACATCCGCCAGGGCAAGGCGTTAAAGGGTCTTGAGCGCCTGAACGAAGTGCTGTTTGAGACGTTTGAACGCCTTGACCGCTTGAATTCGCCGGACAAAGACCTGTACCGCGGCATCCCTACGGGTATCCGCGAGCTGGATAACACGATCACGGGCCTGAACCGCTCCGACCTTGTCATCATCGGCGCACGACCCGGCATGGGCAAAACGAGCTTTGCGCTGAACATTGCGCGCCATGCCGCCATCACGGCGGGCAAGCGCGTGGCGTTTTTCTCGCTGGAAATGAGCAAGGAGCAGCTCGCTTCCCGTATCATTTCCACGGAGGCACTCGTCGGCGGCACAAAGCTGCGCACGGGCGACTTGACGGAGGGCGAATGGACGCGCCTTGTGGAGGCGGGCGATATTCTCTCTAAGGCTGATTTGTACCTCGATGATTCCCCGGGCATTACGGTGCCGGAGATGAAAGCAAAAGTGCGTCGTTTAAAAAATGTTGATCTTGTCATCATCGACTACTTACAGCTGATGAACAGTGCAAAGCGCATTGATAACCGCGTGCAGGAAATTTCCGAGATCACGCGAAGCCTCAAGATCATGGCGAAAGAGTTGAATATCCCGGTTGTGACATTGGCGCAGCTTGCCCGTGCGGGTGAGAAGCGGCAGGAGCACCGCCCGGTGCTTTCTGACCTGCGAGATTCCGGCTCCATCGAGCAGGACGCCGACATCGTGCTGTTCCTGTACCGAGACGCGTACTACGCGAACGAAAAGGCTTCGCCCGAAGACGTGGACAAAAACAAGGCCGAGGTCATCGTGGCGAAGAACCGTCACGGCGATCTGCGCAGCGTGCCGCTGCACTGGCAGGGTGAGTTCATGCGCTTTACATCGCAGGAAGTTGTGCGTCATGAAAGCTGAGGACATCCTCGCCCGCGTGCGGTATGATCTGCCGGAGACGGGAAAAATTGTCGTGGGGCTTTCCGGCGGGGCGGATTCCGTGCTGCTGACGTATTTGCTTGTACAGAAGTACGGCGCGGAGCGTTTGCTTGCGGTGCATGTGCACCATGGCATTCGGGGGGCGGAAGCCGACCGCGACGCGGAATTTGTGCAGGACTACTGTAAAGCACTTGAACTTCACTGCAAGGTGATCTATAAGGATATTCCCGCGCTTGCGGCCGTAAGCGGCGAGGGCGTGGAGGAATGCGCGCGGCGCGTGCGCTACGCGTGCTTTGCGGAGGAAACAGGGGAAAACGGGTGCATCGCCACGGCGCACAACGCCGACGATAATGCCGAAACGCTGCTTTTGAACCTGACGCGCGGCATGGGGCCGCACGGCGCGGGGGGCATTCCGCCGCGGCGCGGCAGAATTTATCGCCCGATTTTGAATATTTCCCGCGCAGAGGTGGAACATCTCTGTAAAGTATATCAACTTGACTACGTGACGGACTCCACGAATTTGACGGTGGACTACACGCGCAATAAGCTGCGCCACAGCGTGCTGCCGGTGCTGAAGGACGTAAACCCGCAGATGACGCAAGCAACGTCCCGCTTTGCGGAGAGCATGCGGTTGCAGAATGAATTTGTGCTTTCGTGCGCGGATGAATTGCTCTGTAAAGCGAAAACGCCTTACGGGTATGACTTGGAGATTTTGCGGAGCGCACACGAGGCGGTGCTGCGCGCGGCGCTGGAATTGTTGTTATCGTCTTACGGGCGGCTTTCTTATGAGCACATCTGCAGGGCGGCGGGCTGCGTTTTCATGGGCGGCAGCCTCTCTTTGCCGGGGGACATTGTGCTGGAGGCGAAGCAGGACGCGCTCACGGTACGAAAAAACCGGGAGATAAAAGACCGGAATGTGTTTTCTGTTCCGCTGAGAGCGGGCGAAAACGTGCTTCCGAACGGAAAAACGCTGTTTGTGGAGAAAAAAATTCCCGAAAAAGAAGAAATCGGCCGGAAAGTTCATAATTTGTTATTCCAAAACTTTTCGGATTGTGATAGAATTACGAATGTTCCGAGAGTACGGACGCGGCGCGCGGGCGATGTTTTCAGACCCGCAGGGCGCGGCGTGACGAAATCGGTCAAAAAAATCCTGAATGAACTGCGCATTCCGGCGGCGGCGCGCAACCGTTTGCTGCTGCTTGAAAAAGACGGTGAGATCATCTGGATCGAAGCGGTCGGCGCGGCGGAGGGCTATGCGGCAAAGCCGAATTTTCCGGCACTGGAGCTTACGGTGACGGACACGGCAGGCATAACCAGCATATAAAGCGGAAAGAATTTTGAGGAAAGGGTCATCCGAATGGAAAACACAATGTTAAACGATATCAAGGAAGTTTTGTACAGCGAAGCGTACATCGACAGCATGGTCAAGCGCGTGGGCGCGGAAATTTCCCGCGATTACGCCGATAAAAACCTGCTGCTTGTCAGCGTTTTGAAGGGTTCTGTCGTCTTTATGGCAGACCTTATGCGCGCCATTACGATTCCGGCCCGCATCGATTTCATGTGCGTTTCGAGCTACGGCTCCGGCACGAAGACCTCCGGCGTTGTCAAGATCATCAAGGACCTCGACATCAACCTGAAGGGCTATGATATCGTGATTGTTGAGGATATTCTCGACAGTGGTAAGACGCTGCACTACCTTGTAAACCTTTTGAAAAGCCGCGAGCCGAACAGCATTGAGATCTGCACGCTGTTCGATAAGCCGGAGCGCCGCGAGGTGGAGGTCTACGCAAAATACAAGGGCTGCGATATTCCCGATGCGTTCATCGTGGGCTACGGTCTCGATTTTGATGAGAAATACAGAAACCTGCCGTTTGTCGGCGTTTTGAAACCTGAAGTCTACGGTGAAGTCTAAGCTTCCGTTTTGATAAAAAAGTTTCTGTTTCTATTTAAGGGTACGCTTTGTATCCAATTTGATTTCCGGGAGGTCGGAACTTGAACAGCAACAACAAAAAAATCATTCGCAATCTTTTGATCTACCTCGGCATTCCGATTTTGCTCGTCGTGCTGCTTTTGCTTCTGTTTGACCGCGGGGCAGACCAGACGGGGCTGAAATACTCCGATGTGCTGTCTTACTTTGAAGACGGCAAGGTGAGCGCATACTCGCTGAACCTGGGCACGGGCGAGATGAAGCTGACCGTGACAGAGGACAGCAGCAAAAAGGAATCCGTTGTGCGCTACACGGTGCCGAACGTGAACCTGTTCTACAACGACGTTTCGGACTACATCAAATCGTATAACAAGGAACATCCGAATAACCGCATGACGCAGGATGTCATCCGCCCGGCGGAGACGAGCTGGCTTGTCAGCCTCATTCCGATGTTGCTGATGATTGCGCTGCTTGTGGCGTTCTGGGTATTCATGATGAAGCGCATGGGCGGCGGCGGAGCCGGAAACCAGATGAATTTCGGCAAAGCGAAAGTCAAGCAAATAAACGACGAAAAGCGCCGCACGACGTTTGCGGACGTGGCGGGCGCGGACGAAGAAAAGGAAGAGCTGCGCGAAATTGTGGAGTTCTTAAAACGTCCGAATAAGTATAACGAGCTCGGTGCGCGCATTCCGAAGGGCGTGCTGCTCGTTGGCCCTCCGGGCACCGGTAAAACGCTTTTGGCGCGCGCCGTTGCAGGCGAGGCCGGCGTGCCGTTCTTCTCCATTTCGGGTTCCGACTTCGTGGAGATGTTCGTTGGCGTCGGTGCATCGCGTGTGCGTGACCTGTTCGACAAAGCCAAGAAAAACCACCCGTGCATCATCTTCATTGATGAAATCGATGCCGTGGGCCGCCAGCGCGGTGCGGGTCTCGGCGGCGGTCACGACGAACGTGAGCAGACGCTGAACCAGCTGCTCGTTGAGATGGACGGCTTCGGCGCGAACGAGGGTGTCATCATGATTGCGGCAACGAACCGCCCGGATATTCTGGACCCGGCTTTGATGCGTCCCGGCCGTTTCGACCGTCAGGTGATGGTGGGCTACCCGGATGTGCGCGGCAGAGAGGATATTCTGCGCGTACACGCAAAGGGCAAGCCGCTTGCACCGGATGTTGACCTTTCCACCATTGCAAAATCCACCGCCGGCTTTACCGGTGCAGACCTTGAGAACCTCTTAAACGAAGCGGCGCTGCTTGCAGCCCGCAAGGACCACAAGTCCATCACGATGGAGGAAATCGAGGAAGCGACGATCAAGGTCGTTGTCGGCACCGAAAAGAAGAGCCGCGTGATGACAAACAAAGAGAAGAAGCTGACCGCGTACCACGAGGCAGGACACGCCATTGCGACGTATTTCTGCGATTCGCAGGACCCGGTACACCAGATTTCCATCATACCGCGCGGCATGGCAGGCGGCTACACGATGCACCTGCCGACGGAGGATAAGTCCTACCAGAGCCGCAACGAGATGCGCGAGGAGCTCATCGTGCTGCTGGGCGGCCGTGTGGCGGAAGCCTTGGTGCTTGACGATATTTCCACGGGCGCATCGAACGACATTGAGCGCGCCACGAAGATCGTCCGCGCGATGGTCACAAAGTACGGCATGAGCGACCGTCTTGGTCCGATTACGTACGGTGCGGACAGCAGCAATCCGTTCCTCGGCAAGGAGATGGGTCATGTCTCGAACTATTCCGAGGAGACCGCCGCGGAGATTGACGAGGAGATTAAGTCCATCATCTGCGACGCGTACGATAAGACGAAGAAGGTGCTCTCCGAACACATTGACCTGCTGCACCGTTTGGCGGGTGTGCTGTTTGAGCGCGAAAAGCTGGACGCCGACGAGTTCCTTGACGTGATGAACGGCAAGCTGCTGCCGAGCGCACAGACTGCCGCTGCGGGCATCATCCCGGCAGAAGCGGCAGCGCCGGAAACGACAGAGCTGCCGACCGAAGCGCAGACGGAACCGGAAGCGAACACGAACGAATAATTTTTTGACGAAAGGGAATGTGCTCATTTGCATTCCCTTTACGTTTGTTTATGGGCAATCCCGTGCGGGTATTATTTTGCCCGCTTGAGGAAAGGAACATGGTGAATGGCTAAAAAGCAAACCTACGGCAACGACAGCATCAAAAGTCTGAAGGGCGCGGACCGTGTGCGTCTGCGCCCGGCGGTCATATTCGGCTCAGACGGTCTCGACGGCTGCGAGCACGCGATTTTCGAGATCCTCTCGAACTCCATTGATGAGGCGCGCCAGGGCTACGGCAAGGAGATCACCGTCACGCGCTATGCCGACCATTCCGTTGAGGTGGAAGACCACGGCCGCGGCATCCCGGTGGATTACAACAAGCGTGAGGAGCGCTACAACTGGGAGCTTGTGTTCTGCGAGATGTATGCGGGCGGCAAGTATAACAACAATGACGGCGGCAACTACGATTACGCGCTGGGCCTGAATGGTCTCGGTCTGTGCGCCACGCAGTATGCCTCCGAATACATGGACGCGGATATTCGCTACGACGGCTTCCGCTATACGCTGCACTTTGAGCACGGTGAGAACGTAGGCGGACTCAATAAGGAGCCTTACGGCAAGAAGGCCACGGGCTCGCGCATCCGCTGGAAGCCGGATATCAAGGTGTTTACGAACATTGACGTGCCGGCGGACTATTACACGGACATCATCAAGCGGCAGGCCATCGTCAACGCGGGCGTGAAGTTTATTTTCAAAAATGAAGTTTCGCCGCGCAAATTCGAGACGACGGAATTCTGCTACGAAAACGGCATTTTAGATCATGTGCGCGAGCTGGTGGGCGAAGATGCGCTGACCTCCGTGCAGTTCTGGCAGTCCGAAAAGCGCGTGCGCGACCGCGAAGACCTGCCGCTTTACAATGTGAAGATCAACGCCGCGGTAGCATTTTCCAACCGCGTGCATTTGACGGAATACTACCACAACTCGAGCTGGCTGGAATACGGCGGCGCGCCGGACAAGGCTGTGCAGAACGCGTTCGTGTACCAGATTGACGCGTATTTGAAGCAGAACGGCAAGTATAATAAATCCGAAAGCAAAATTAAATTTCAGGACGTGGAGGATTGCCTTGTTATCGTCATGTCCTCGTTCTCCACGATGACCTCCTATGAGAACCAGACAAAGAAGGCCATCAACAACAAGGGTATTCAGGAAGCGATGGTGGAGATGCTCCGCCATAATCTCGAAATTTATTTCATCGAAAACCCCATTGAGGCGGAGAAAATCGGCGCACAGGTGCTTATCAACAAGCGCTCCCGCGAGGACGCCGAAAAAACGCGCCTCAACTTAAAGGGCAAGCTGACGGCCAAAATGGATATCACGGGGCGCGTGGCGAAGTTTGTGGACTGCCGCAGCAAGGATGTTTCCGAGCGTGAGATTTTTATCGTGGAGGGCGATTCCGCTCTCGGTGCGGTCAAGCAGGCGCGCGACCCGAACTATCAGGCCGTGATGCCGATCCGCGGTAAAATTCTGAACTGCCTGAAAGCGGATTACGACAAGATTTTCAAAAGTGAGATCATCACCGACCTCATTAAGGTGCTCGGCTGCGGCGTGCAGGTAAAGTCGAAGGCGAACAAGTCCATTGCGTCGTTCGACATCAACGCGCTGCGCTGGAGCAAGATCATCCTGTGCACCGATGCCGACGTGGACGGCTTCCAGATCCGCACGCTGCTGCTGACGATGCTGTACCGTTTGACGCCGCAGCTCATCGAAGAGCACAAGGTGTTCATTGCGGAATCGCCGCTTTATGAAATTACGGCGAAGGACAAGACGTATTTTGCGTATAACGAGCGCGAAAAGGACGAGTTTTTGACGCAACTTGAGGGCCAGAAGTTTACGATTCAGCGCTCGAAAGGTCTGGGTGAAAACGACCCGGACATGATGAACCTGACGACGATGAACCCGAAAACGCGCAGGCTGATTCAGGTGAAGCCCGGCGATGCCGAAATGACGGCGCAGATGTTTGATATCCTGTTGGGCGATAATCTTACGGGCCGTAAGGACTACATTGCGACCCACGGCAGCGAGTACCTCGATGACCTCGATATTTCTTAAAGCTCTGACGAAAGGAAGCGTAAAGCATGGCAAGAAAAAAACAGCCGAAAAGAGAAAATACGCCGAAGATGCAGGGCTTTATTGCGGGCGCGGGTGAAATTCAGGCGCAGGACATCAACGACACGCTGCGGCAGAACTACATGCCGTATGCGATGAGCGTTATTATGTCCCGTGCCATCCCGGAGATTGACGGCTTTAAGCCCTCGCACAGAAAGCTTCTCTATACGATGTACAAAATGAACCTGCTCGGCTCGGCGCGCACGAAAAGCGCGAACATCGTCGGTCAGACGATGAAGCTGAACCCGCATGGCGACAGTGCGATTTACGACACGATGGTGCGTCTTTCCCGCGGCTACGAGGCGCTTTTGCACCCCTATGTAGACTCTAAGGGCAACTTCGGTAAGTTTTATTCCCGTGATATGGCGTGGGCGGCTTCCCGTTACACGGAAGCGCGCCTTGACCCCATCTGCCGCGAGCTGTTCCGCGATATCGACAAGGACACCGTGGATTTTGTCGACAATTACGACAGTACGATGAAAGAGCCAACGCTGCTGCCGGCGGCGTTCCCCTCGGTGCTCGTTAACGCAAACACGGGCATTGCGGTCGGCATGGCGTCGTCCATTTGTCCGTTTAATCTCGCCGAAGTGTGCACCACGGCGGCGGAACTCATCCGTGACCCGAAGCACGACATTTTTACGACGATGCAGGCGCCGGACTTCCCGGGCGGCGGGCAGATTATTTTCGACCGCGCGGCGATGGAGCAGATCTACAAAACAGGCCGCGGCAGCATCAAGGTGCGCTCGCGCTACACGTATGATAAATCCGCAAACTGCATCGATATTACCCAGATCCCGCCGACGACGACCATTGAAGTCATTGTGGAAAAGGTCATCGACCTTGTGAAGCAGGGCAAGGTGAAAGAAATCACCGACATTCGAGACGAGACGGGTCTGGACGGACTCAAGATCACGATCGACTTGAAGCGCGGCGCAGACCCCGATAAGCTGATGCAGCGGTTGTTCCGCATGACGACGCTGGAGGACAGCTTCTCCTGCAATTTTAACGTGCTCATCGCGGGCATTCCGCGTGTGCTGGGTGTGCGTGAGCTCTTTGAGGAGTGGACGGCGTTCAGAATTGAATGCGTCCGCCGCAGAACGCACTACGACCTCACGAAGAAGAAAGAGAAGCTGCATTTGCTTTACGGCCTCAAGGCAATCTTACTCGACATCGATAAAGCCGTGCGCATTGTGCGTGAGACCGAGGAAGAAAGCGAAGTTGTGCCGAACCTCATGATCGGCTTTGGCATCGACGAAATTCAGGCCGAATATGTAGCGGAAATCCGTTTGCGCCATTTAAACCGCGAGTTCATCTTAAAGCGCACCGAAGAGGTGAACAGCTTAGAGGAAGAAATTCGTGACCTTGAGGCAATTTTGGCCTCAAAAACGCGCATTAAGACGATTATTGTGCGCGAGCTGAATGAAATCGCGCAGAAGTACGGCCAGCCGCGCCGCAGCCATATTTTGTACGCGGAGGAAATTGCCGAAGAAGAGCCCGTGGAGACTGTGCCGGATTACCCGGTGAACCTGTTTTTCACGAAAGAAGGCTACTTTAAGAAGATCACCCCGCTTTCCCTGCGCATGGGCGGCGACCAGAAATTAAAAGATGGAGACGAGATCGCTCAACAGATGGAATCGACAAACGCGGCAGAGCTTTTGTTCTTCTCCGACAAAGCGCAGGTCTATAAGCTGAAAGCGGCGGATTTTGCCGACACCAAAGCGAGCGTGATGGGCGAATATGTGCCTGCGCGCGTGCAGATGGACGAGGGCGAAAGCGCTGCGTACATGGCTGTAACGACCGACTTTAAGGGCTACATGCTGTTTGTTTTCGATAACGGCAAGGTCGCCAAGGTGGAGCTTTCCGCCTATTACACGAAGACGAACCGCAGAAAGCTTATTAACGCGTATTCCGACAAGGCCCCGCTTGCGGCGGCGCTGCAAATTTTGGAAGACTGCGATGTGCTGCTGACGTCCTCAAGCGGCAGACGACTGCTCATGAACACGGCGCTCATCGCCCCGAAGACGACAAAGAGCACACAGGGCGTGGCGGTGATGAACCTGAAAAAAGGCCAACGCATTACGGACGCGCATATCTACCAAGAAGACGAGCTGCAGAACCCGTCGCGGTACAGAAAGAAGATTCCGGCGCTCGGCGCACTGCCGAACGGAGAGGAGGGCGGCGAGCAGATTTCGCTGTAAAAAATCAGCCCTCCGGCAAGACCGTTTGGCGTTCCGTTTGTGCAGGCGTGCGGCCTGCGCGGCGGAGCGTTCAGTCCTACTGAAGGGCGGGCAGCATACAGTCCGCACCATGGACTGCGCCGCCCGCCCGGGAAAGCCCCCGCTCGTGTGACGCGAAAGTGCGGTTTTGCCGCACGGTCCGTTTTGGCGCGCACAAACGCCTGACTGTGACTGCCTTGGTATCAGTATGGACGTAGGACGGCGGAATATGCAGGAAAAAAGCAAAAAATCCTGTTGCAAAATCCCGCTTTGTATGGTATCATAATTAAGCTACGAATAAAATTAGCGTTAAGTCTCTTGAAGAGGAGGTAAAATATATGGGTGCTGTTGAAATTATTTTCGGTATTGTTCTGCTTCTTTTCGCACTGGCGATCATCATTGTCGTACTGTTGCAGGAAGGCCATCAGCAGAGCCTCGGCGCGATTACCGGCGGCGCGGATACGTTCCTTTCCAAGAATAAGGCGCGTTCCATGGATGCGTTCCTTGCTCGTTGGACAAAGTTCATTGCGATCGGCTTCTTTGTGCTGGTCCTTGTGATCAACATCATTATGTATTTCACAAAGTAAGTAAATACTTGCGGAAATGCGCCTCGCTTTTCGATGGGTCTCCATTCGGAACGCGGGGCTTTTGTTTTTATAAATCAGGCTTTAGGAGGGAATATCATGTTTGAAGAGATTGAACGCCTCACCCGCGCGCTGTGCGCAGAGCATGGCACATCCGGCTGTGAGGGCGACGTGTTCAAAGTTGCGAAAAAGGAGCTCGGCTTCTGCAAAGAGGTGTGTGAGAACGAGCTTGGCGGCGTTGTGGGCATTTTCGGCGATTTGAGTTCTAAGCGCCGCATTTTGCTGGACGCGCACATTGACCAGATCGGTATGATCGTGACGGACATTGACGAAAACGGCTTTCTGCATGTGACGAATGTGGGCGGTGTGGACCGCCGCACGCTGCCGGGCAGCCCCGTTACCGTGTTCGGCACGGAGACCGTCACGGGCATCGGCTGCACGCTGCCGCCGCACCTTGCAAAGGGCGATGATAAGATAAAGCCCGTTGCGGAGCAGTGCATTGACTTAGGGCTTCCGAAAGAGGAAGTGGAGAAGCTCGTCGCTGTCGGCGACCGCGCCGCACTGACGCGCCCGCTGAAAAAGCTCATGGGCAACCGCATCACGGGCACGGCGCTCGACGACCGTGCGGGCTGCGCGTGCATCATCCGCGCCGCACAGCTTGCAAATGAACAGAATCCCGATTGCTGCGTTATGGTGCTGTGCTCCACAAAGGAGGAGGTCGGCGGGCAGGGCGCGCAGGTCTCTGCGTATGCACTTGAGCCCACCGAGGCCATTGCCGTGGACGTTTCGTTCGCAAAGCAGCCGGACGCGGAGAGCATGCTTACCGCAGAGCTCGGCAAAGGGCCGATGATCGGCTTCTCCGCGGCGCTGGACAGAAAAATCAGCAAAAAGCTTGTCGAGCTCGCAAAGCGCGAGAATATCCCGTATCAGCTGGAAGCCATGGGCGGCAGAACGGGTACGAACTGCGACGAGATCAGCACCACCCGCGGCGGCGTGCGCGCGGGGCTCATCTCCGTGCCGCAGCGCAACATGCACACCCCGGCGGAGGTCTGCGATTTTGAGGATATGGAGAACATTGCAAAGCTCATCGCGGCGTATATCACGGATAAGGAGGCGCAGCCGAATGCTTAACTATGAAATTCTGGAAAAGCTTACCCGCACCATCGGTGTTTCCGGCGAGGAAGACGATGTGCGCAGCGTGATCTTAAGTGAAATTGAGCCGTATGCGGACGAGATTCACATTTCGCCGCTCGGCAACATTCTGGCGTTTAAAAAGGGCGAAAAGCGTCCCGAGAAGAAGCTGATGCTCTGCGCTCACATGGACGAAGTGGGCTTTGTCATCACAAACATTACGGAAAACGGCCTTTTGAAGTTCACGACGGTCGGCAATATCCGCCCGGAGGTGCTCTCCGGCCGCGATGTGCTGGTGGGCGGCAAAACGCCGGGTGTCATCTGCGCAAAGCCGGTGCATTTGCTCAAGGGCGATGAATTTGAAAAGCCCGTGCCCGTGAACGAACTCGCCATCGACATCGGCGCAGATACACGTGAGCAAGCCGAGACATTGGTGCAGATTGGCGACAACGCGTGCTTTGTGCCGTTCTTTGAGCACGTGCACGGTACGGTGAAGGCGAAGGCGCTCGATGACCGTGTGGGCTGCTTTGCGCTTATCACGCTGATGCAGCGCTCGCTCGAATACGACACGTATTTCGTCTTCTCCACGCAGGAGGAGATTGGCCTGCGCGGCGCGGGCACGGCGGCGTATATTCTGGAGCCCGACGCGGCGCTTGTGCTGGAGGGCACGACGGCGGGCGATATTCCCGGCGTGAGCCCGACGGACGCAGCGTGCAAAATGGGCGGCGGCGCAGTCATTTCCCTTACGGATATGCGCACCGTTTACCCGAAGGATTATTTCCGCCGCGCGATGGCGCTCGGTAAAGAAAACAATATTCCGGTGCAGCCGAAGACCGTGCGCGCCGGCGGCACAGACGCGGGCACCATTCACGTTTCCCGCGGCGGCGTGAAGACGCTGACGATCTCGCACCCGTGCCGCTATATCCACAGCGCGATCGCGATGACGACCGAAAAGGACATAGAGGCTGTTATTGACCTGATGGCGCTGATGATGGCGGAAATTTCCGGCGGCAAGCTGTAATGATCCGTCTTGCGGAAAATTTAGAAGCGCTCTCTATGCCGTGCGGAAGCTCGCCGTTTGGCTGCCAAATCCGGTCTAAAGCGCAGGCATATGGCTTCCATCAGTCGTTCGCGCAGTTTTGGACGGGCGGGGAAGCCGCCTACGGAAAAACGGACGGCTCCGTCTGCATTGCGGGAGAAATCACCGACGCGGACGAGGCGCGCGCGTTTTTGCGTGCGGTGGGCACAAATGAAGTCGTGTGCAGCGCGGAGAATGCCGAAAAGCTGGGGCTAAACATCACCGAAAGCGGCGCGATTTTGCAAAAAGCGCTGCGAAATGGGACTGTGCAGCCTGCGGAGGAAATTTCTCCGAGAGAGATTTATGCTGTGCTGAAAGCAAACGGCATGGTGGGGGAGTTCGAGCCGTTTTACCTCGATTTATCCCACCGCATGCGGCACGGCACGGTGCGCTGCGCGGGTGTTTCGGCAAATGGGAAGACCGTCGCAGTGGCTGCAGCAGTGCTCGGCGAAAGCGCGAGCCTCATTTCTGCTGTGGCGGTGCTGCCGAAATTTCACCGCAGGGGACTTGGCACGGCGGTTGTCCGAAAAATGGAGCGAATGCTGCCGAGCGGCACGGTGTATATCCTGCGCGAAGAAAGCAAAAACGAGGCGTTTTATGACGCTTTGGGCTATAAACCGTGCGGCGCATGGGCGCAGGGAAAATTATGCAATTAAAATAATTCAGATAAAGGAAGGCTTTTGCGTTTGCGAAAGCGGGTTTACTATGTACGAGTTTTTTAAAATGGATGACCGCGTGCTGAAGGCGGCGGAGGAAGCGGAGCAGAAGGCTGCGCCGTACCTTGCGAAAATTTCCGAAACACAGCGGTATAATCAGGAGAAGATGCAGGCTGCGTTCATGCAGGCAGGTGTCAGCGAGAGCCACTTTGTGGCAACGACAGGCTACGGCTATGGCGACCGCGGCCGCGACGTGCTGGACGAAGTGTACGCGCGTGCCCTCGGTGCGGAGGACGCGCTGTGCCGCTATAATTTTGTCAGCGGCACGCATACGCTTACCGTAGCGCTTTTTGGCGTTCTGCGCCCGGGCGACACGATGCTGAGCGTTACCGGCATGCCGTATGATACGCTGCGCGGCGTGATCGGCATTACGGGCGACGGCAATGGCTCATTAAAGGAGTTTGGCATAAACTACGAGCAGCTTGACCTGCTGCCGGACGGCACGCCTGACTATGACGGCATGGAGACGGCCATCACGCCGAAGCACCGCATGGTGTACATTCAGCGCTCCCGCGGATACAGCCTGCGCCCGTCCCTGACGGTGGAGGAGATCGAGCGCATTGTAAAGATCGCAAAGCGCCGTGCGCCGGACTGCATTGTCATGGTGGATAACTGCTACGGCGAGTATGTGCAGAAAATGGAGCCGACGGCTGTGGGCGCAGACCTTATGGCGGGCTCGCTCATCAAAAATCCGGGCGGCGGTATTGCGCCGACGGGCGGCTACATTGCGGGCCGCCGCGACCTTATTGAAAGCTGCGCGTATCGCCTGACGACCCCGGGTACGGGTCGTGAGATCGGCTGCACGCTCGGCAACAACCGCGAGCTTTTCATGGGCACGTTCCACGCGCCGAACGTCACGGGTGAAGCCTTAAAGACCGCTGTGTTCACGGCGGCGCTGTTTGAGGGCTTCGGCTTTGACGTGACCCCGCGCTACGATGAGCCGCGCGCGGATATTATTCAGGCGGTGCAGCTGCGCGAGCGCGAGGCGCTGTGCGCATTTATCCGCGGCATTCAGCAGGGCGCGCCGGTCGATTCCTTCGTTGTGCCGGAGCCGAGCCCCATGCCGGGCTACGACTGCGACGTCATCATGGCGTCCGGCTCGTTCACGTTTGGCTCGTCCATTGAGCTTTCTGCGGACGCACCGCTGCGTGAGCCGTTTGCGGCATGGATGCAGGGCGGTGTGAACTTCAACAGCGGCCGCCTCGGTGCGATTTTGGCGGCACAGTCCATGCTGAACGCGGGCTTTTTGAATCTCTAAATTATAAATTTTCGGCGGCAGGCTTCGGTTTGCCGCTTTTTTGTTGTCAATTTATCCGGAAGATAAAACTTTTATCTTTCTTTTTGAATTAAACCGTGCTATACTTTTTTTAACAACTTTTAGGGGGATTACCATGAGAGACAGAAAAAAGGCGCAGGCTTTGGCGCACGAGCTTGTTTCCAAAATGACGATAGAGGAACGCGCTTCACAGCTGAAATTTGATGCGCCGCCCGTTGAACGGCTGGGCGTTCCGGCGTACAACTGGTGGAACGAAGCGCTGCACGGCGTGGCGCGCGCCGGCACGGCGACGATGTTTCCGCAGCCCGTTGCCATGGCGAGCATGTTTGACCCGGAGATGATCCGAAAAATCGGCGATGTCGTTGCGACGGAGGCCCGCGCGAAGCATAACGAAGCTTCTAAGCACGGCGACCGCGACATTTATAAGGGCCTCACGTTCTGGTCGCCGAATATCAACCTGTTCCGCGACCCGCGTTGGGGCAGAGGGCAGGAGACGTACAGCGAAGACCCGTACCTCACGGCGCAGCTCGGCGTGGCGTACATCAAGGGCTTGCAGGGTGACGGGAAATATTTGAAGGTCGCGGCGTGCGCGAAGCACTATGCTGTGCACAGCGGCCCGGAGGCCATTCGCCACGAATTTGACGCTGAGGTGAGCCAGAAGGATTTGTGGGAGACGTATCTGCCCGCGTTTGAAGCCGCTGTGAAAGAAGGCGAAGTGGAGGCCGTGATGGGCGCATACAACCGCACGCTCGGCGAGCCGTGCTGTGGCAGTGACCTGCTCATCCGCAAAATTCTGCGCGGCAAGTGGGGCTTTCAGGGACACTTTGTCTCCGACTGCTGGGCGATTTCCGATTTTCACCTGCACCACCACATCACGACCACCGCGCCGGAATCCGCTGCGCTCGCCATTAAGATGGGCTGTGACGTAAACTGCGGCAACACATATCTGCATTTGCTGCGCGCGCTCGAGGATGGGCTCATCACCGAGGACGACATCACGACGGCAGCGGAGCGGCTCTTTACCACGCGTTTTATGCTCGGCGAGTTTGACGAGAACTGCGAATACAACTCCATTCCCTATGAGGTCGTGGAGTGCCCGGAGCATTTGGCGCTCAGCGAGGAAGCCGCGCGCAGAAGCGTTGTGCTGCTGAAAAACGACGGCATTTTGCCGCTTGATAAAGCGAAAATCAAGACGATCGGCGTCATCGGCCCGAATGCGAACGACCGCATGGCGCTCATCGGCAACTACCACGGCACGGCGTCAAGATATATCACGGTGTTGGAGGGCATCCAGGACTATGTAGGCGACGATGTGCGCGTGCTGTACGCCGAGGGTTGCCACCTCTACAAAGACCGCGTGGAAGGGTTGGGCCTGCCCGGCGACCGCCTTTCCGAAGCCGAGACCGTGGCGGAGCACAGCGACGTTGTGGTGCTGGTGACGGGCCTCAATGAAAATCTTGAGGGCGAGGAGATGGACCAGAGCAATTCTGTCGGCTCCGGCGACAAGGCGAATTTGCTGCTGCCCGCGCCGCAAAGAAAGCTGATGGAGATTGTCGCGAAGACCGGCAAGCCCGTCATTCTCATCAATATGACCGGCAGCGCCATGGATTTGCGCTTTGCAGAGGAAAGCTTCTCCGCCGTAGTGCAGGGCTGGTATCCGGGTGCACGCGGCGGCAAGGCGATTGCGGAGCTTTTGTTCGGCAAGTATTCCTTCAGCGGCAAGCTGCCCGTGACGTTTTATAACGACTCCGACGAGCTGCCCGCGTTTACGGATTACGCGATGGAAAACCGCACGTACCGCTACTTTACGGGCGGCGTGCTGTATCCGTTTGGCTATGGCCTCACTTACGGTAAAACGGAAGTGACGAAAGCCGAAATGCGTGATGACGGCGAGCACTATACGATTACGGCGACGGTCAAAAATGAGGGCTGTGCCGTGCATGAGATTTTGCAGGTCTATGTGCGTGACAATGAATCAGAATTCGCGGTGCGCAACCACAGCCTTTGTGCGTTTAAGGCGGTTTCACTCGGTGCAAATGAGACGTGTGACGTCGAGATCACCGTGCCGAAGGCCGCGCTTGAAATTGTGGACGACACCGGCACGCGCCGCGTAGACAGCCGCAGCTTCACGTTCTTCGTCGGCACCTCGCAGCCGGATGACCGCAGCGCGGAGCTGCTTGGTACCCGCCCGGTTGCGGTAGAACTCAAGCTGTAATAAAGTAAATGCAAACGACCCTTTCGCGGCAATTTGCCCACCGAAGGGGTCGTTTTGTCTGTGCCTTTTTAAGACTTTCCATTTACAAAATTTACCGAAAGTTGTATACTGATACTGCTATTTTTTAATTCGGAAAGGCAAAAGTATGGCTGCAGATATAAAGAAAAACGATGATTTTTCAAAGGGACCGATTTCCAAAACGATCCTGCGCCTTGCGGTGCCGATGGTGCTGGCGCAGTTTGTGAACGTCTTATATAATATCGTAGACCGCATGTATATCGGGCATATTTCCGATACATCGGTGGATGCGCTGACGGGCGTCGGCGTGACGTTTCCGATTTTACTGATGGTGACGGCGTTTGCGAATTTATTCGGCTCGGGCGGCACGCCATTGTTTTCTATGGCGCGCGGTGCGGCACAGCAGGGCGGCGAAGAGGGGGAAAAGCAGCGTGAGCGCGCCGCAGACGTGATGAACAACATGTTCTCGATGCTCGTCATTACGGGCGTAATTTTGTGCATTGTGGTGCTGCTCATCAAAAAGCCGGTGCTGTATCTCTTCGGCGCGAGCGACGCGACGTACCCTTATGCGGACAGCTATCTTTCGGTTTACATGCTCGGCAGCGTATTCATGATGGTCTCACTTGGCATGAACGGGTTCATCAATGCGCAAGGCTTTGCGAACCGCGGCATGCTGACGGTCGTTATCGGCGCAGTGGTGAACATTGCGCTTGACCCGTTGTTTATTTTTGTGTTCGACATGGGTGTGCAAGGCGCGGCGCTTGCAACGGTGCTTTCGCAGCTCGTTTCCGCCGTGTGGGTGGTGCGCTTCCTGCTCGGTAAGCGTACGCTGTTTCGTTTGGAGTTAAAGCGCATGCGCCCGCAGGCAAAGCTCATCGGCAAGATTACCTCGCTTGGCATTTCGGGCTTTATCATGGGCTTTACGTCGAGCGCTGTGCAGGTGGCGTGCAACGCGATGCTCTCGCAACACGGAGGCGACCTGTTCGTCGCGGTCATGACGGTCATCAACTCCATTCGCGAAGTGACGTATACGCCGGTAAACGGTGTGACATCTGCCGCGGCGCCGGTGGTCAGCTTCAACTACGGCGCACAGAAATATAAGCGCGTGCGCGGCGTGATTGTGTTCACGACGGTCGTTTCATTCAGCTATATGGTGCTTGTATGGCTCGTGCTAAGGCTGTTCCCACACGTGTTTATTCAGCTTTTTAACGGCGACCCGCAGTTACTCGAAACATGCACGCACGCCATGCACATTTATTTCTTCGGGTGCTTTATGATGGCGCTGCAAATGTCGGCGCAGTATGTTGTGCAGGCGATGGGTCGCGCAAAGCAGGCGATTTTCTTTTCACTGCTCCGCAAGGTCATCATCGTCATTCCGTTGACGTTTTTGCTGCCGCAGATCCCCGCTGTCGGTGTGGACGGTGTGTTCTGGGCGGAGGCTATCTCGAACTTTGTGGGCGGCGGCGCGTGCTACATTACGATGCTGTGCACCGTCTGGCGCGAATTAAAACACAAAGAAATGGGCGAGCTTGCACAGGCGAAAAAGTAAAAAGAACGGAGCCGCGCATGGGTGATAAACCTGTGCGGCTCCGTTTTTTGTATGCGGCTTATTCTGCGGTGTCGGGTGAGGGGGCGGTGCTTTCTGTGCCGCTTGCATCGCTTTCGGAAGCGGTCGGCTCTGCGGCGGGGTAATCGAACGCGCCCAGCACATCGCCGGTCGTTTCGTCTTTTACGGTGAAGTGCACCGTGAAGCTTTCTGCGTCCTCGCCCGTAAACGCTGCGTAGAGCAGCGCGGGAATGTACACGGCCTGCGCAGCGGCGTTGTCGCGCTCCGGTTTATACAGGTCTTTGGTGCTCAGAATTTCGGCGCTGCGGCCGTCTTCGGAAAGCGTGACACTTTTTATAAACGGCCACATGCCGTCCTCCGGCAAAGCGATGATCTGCTCGTGCAGACTTTCCTTCAGCGCGGCGCAGACGGCATCGCGCTCGTCTTTTGTCATTTCTACCGTGCAGGAGCCGTCATCATTTGTGGTGACGTTTGTAAGCCCCAGCCGGTGCGCCGCGGCGGTGATGTCAAGCCCTGTGCGGCGCAGGGTGTCCTTGGAAATCTGCACGGTGTAATCCCGCTGCGGTTCGGAAGACGCGGCGGCAGGCGCTTCGCTTGCCGTTTCGGTCTGCCCGCCGCACGATGCCGAGGAAAGGATGAGCGCCGCCGCGAGCAGAAGTGCCGCCAAAAGCCGTTTTGCGTTTCTCATTTTGAACACCTCTTTATGAGCTTATCTTAAACTATATCATACCGTATTCGGCGAAAAAAGTCAAAAGAATCAAAAAGCTGTTCAAAGTCGGAACTTTTTCACAAAAATATGTGGAAACAGAAGAAAAAACATGGTATACTGAAACCGATCATGCAGGGAATGGAGGGATCCGATTGACCGGTGCGATTTTAGGAGACATTGCCGGCTCGCGGTTTGAGTTCAGCAAACCGAGCGGGTTCAACTATAAAAAGGTGGAGCTTTTTGGAAACAACTGCTTTTTCACGGACGATACGGTGCTGACTATCGCGACGAAATACGCGCTTTTAAATGACATCAGCTATGCAAAGGCTTATGGCAAATTCGGGCGTATGTACAGAGACGTGGGGTACGGCACGATGTTTCAGCGCTGGCTGGACGGACATGCCGAAACGGGCTACGGCAGCTTCGGCAACGGCGCGGCTATGCGCGTCAGCTACATCGCTTACCACTTTGATACGCTGGAAAAGGTGGAGGAAGAAGCGAAAAACAGCGCCATGTGCACACACAACCACATAGAGGGCCTGAAAGCGGCCGTTGCGACCGCGGGGCTCATTTACCTTGCGCTGCACGGTGAGCGCAAAAAGGACCTGAAAAAATACTTTAACAAAGAGTTTGAATACCCCGTGCATAAGCCGCTGTGGGCGTACCGGCCGAAGGCGAAGTTTGATGCTACGGCGGAGGGGACCATGCCGCTTGCGTTCCGCTGCTTTATGGAAAGCGAAGATTGGGAAAGCTGCATCCGCAATGTGTTCAGCGTGAAGTGCGACACCGATACCGTGGCGTGCATTGCGGGCGGCATTGCGGGCGCATACTATAAGCGGACGGTGGAAAACGAAAAGGACCTTTTAAAACGCTACCTTATCAAGCCCGATAAGCGCAAGGTCGGCGAGTTTGACCGCTTTTTATACGATTGGGCTACAAAGTAACATTTCCGCATATATTTGAATTTCGGTTTTGAAAAACCGCCTGTGTTTTTTTGAAGCGGGCGGAGCGACGCAGGGATCGCCGCGATTTTTAAGGGAAAGGGTTTATCAGAACATGATTATTGACACATATCAGTCCGGCGCCGTGATGCGTATTTTGCAAAGCGGCAAAATTTACCGCGCAAGCCCCAGTATTTCGTTTAAGAAGGAGTACGCCGCGCTCATCGATATGCTCGACCTGCACTGCGAGTGCCCCATTTTCGGCGTGGTGCGCGGCAGAAAGCAGAATACCGGCGGACGCGTTTCGGGTGCGGTGCGCATCCGTCTCAATGTCCCGCGCGAATACGTGAAGCTGACCGAGTACACCGATTGGGCGGATTTTCTCGACAACTTCAAATACACGAACCCGAACGATTATTCCACTATCATCGTCGGCAGCTTGGATGTGAAGTCTTCGGATCATCTCCGTGTGGTGGAGAGCCTTAAGCACCAGCGGCATCTGTTCCAGTACAAAATGCCGCAGGCGATTTTGGAGTATATCGACCCGAAATGGGTGGTACGGTATAAAGTCATCACAAACACAAGAGAGCAGGAGGACCGCAAGGAGCACCGGCTCAATTTCTTCCGTTGGTAAGGAGGGCTTGAACTTGAAAATCGGTCAATACATTTTATCGCTTGACCAGGGTACGACCAGTTCGCGCGCCGTGTTGTTTGACGCTTTGGGCGGCATTGCGGGCATGGGACAGCGCGAATTTACGCAGATTTACCCGCAGCCCGGCTATGTGGAGCACGATGCCGTGGAGATCTTGTAGACGCAGCTTTACGCCATGCGGCAGGCGGTGCATGAGGCGGAGATCACCGCGGAGGACATCGCTGCTATCAGCATCACGAATCAAAGAGAGACCACCGTGGCGTGGGACAGCGAGACGGGTATCCCGATCTGCAACGCCATTGTGTGGCAGTGCCGCCGCACCGCGCCGGAATGCGAGCGGTTAACAGCCGAGGGACTTGAGGAGTACATTCATAAAACGACGGGACTCATCATCGACCCGTATTTTTCCGGCACCAAAATGAAGTGGATTTTGGATAACGTGCCGAAGGCCAAAGTGCTCGCGAAGGAGCATCGCCTGCGCTTCGGTACCATTGATACGTGGCTCATTTATTCGCTCACGGAGGGCGAAAGCTATGTGACGGACGTGACGAACGCTTCGCGCACCATGCTGTTTGACATTCAAAAGCTTGATTGGGACGAGAAAATGCTGAACGTGTTCGGTATCCCGCGTGACGCGCTGCCGAAAGTCGTGGATTCTTCCGGCGTTGTGGGCATGTGCTCCGAAACGATACTCGGTAGGAAAATTCCGATTGCGGGCATTGCGGGCGACCAGCACGCGGCGCTGTTTGGACAGTGCTGCTTTGATAAGGGCATGGCGAAAAATACATACGGCACGGGCTGCTTTGTGCTGATGAACACGGGTGATAAGCCGGTTTTCTCCGACCGGGGGCTTATTACGACGATCGGTTGGTGCGTGAATGGCGAGACGACCTATGCGCTTGAGGGCAGTGCGTTTAACGCGGGTTCGGCCATCAAATGGCTGCGCGATGAGTTGAAGCTTATCGCGAACCCGCAGGAAGCGGACCTTCTTGCGGAGACCGTGGAGGACGCAGGCGGCGCGGTGTTTGTGCCGGCGTTTACAGGGCTTGGCGCACCGTACTGGGATATGTATGCGCGGGGCGCACTGCTCGGCGTGACGCGCGGTACGTCTAAGGCGCACATCTGCCGCGCTGTGCTGGAAAGCATTGCGTATGAAAGCTATGACCTCGTGAAAGCCATGGAAGCGGGCAGCGGCACGGAAATTTCCGAGCTGCGCGTGGACGGCGGCGCATCGAGAAGCCGTTTTTTGATGCAGTATCAGGCAGATTTATTGCACTGCGCCGTGAGACAGCCGAAGTGTCTGGAGACCACCGCGCTCGGCTCCGCGATGCTGGCGGGGTTGGCCGTCGGTGTGTGGGAATCGCTGGATGAGCTTAGGACTGTGTGGAAGCTTAAAAATGCGTATGACCCGCAAACGGCAGCAGGCAGCGAAGCAAAAGCGCTGAAACGCTGGCATAAGGCCGTGGAAAGATCCATGGGTTGGGCGGACGGTTTGGATTAAGCCAAAGTCAAGCACAGCGAAGCGACGTAAAAATTTTCGCCAGCCTTTTTCAAAAGGCTGTGGAATCCAAGGGTGAAACCCTTGGTCGAGCTCCGCAGAGCTCGAAATCCTTTTGCCTACCATAAAATCAGGACAGGAGAGGGAACAGTCCACTGGACTGTTCCCTCGTGGGAGACCCAATTAGGGGGGTCTCCCAAAAGGCGTCCGCAAAGACGCCTTTAAAATACCAAACAAGCTAGTATAGAAGCACGCAGACCAAATTTTCTGCGTGCTTTCTTTTTGCCCAAAATCAAAGAAAGCCGTTTTGATTGCGGGAAGCGAAAAATCCTGTTGACGGATAAAACAATATGTGATACTATATTATCACGTTAAATCAAAGCAATAGGGAGGCGACGGGATGATCGCACTTATAGATTACGGCGCGGGCAATATCCGCAGCGTGGAAAAAGCGCTTATGCATATCGGCTGCGAGGTCGAAGTCACACAGGACCCGAACATTCTCATGAAAGCCGACGGCGCCGTGCTGCCGGGCGTCGGTTCGTTTGGCGACGCCATGCACGAGCTGCGCGGGAGAGAACTGGAAGCGCCGATTAAAGCGTTCGTCGCCTCCGGCAAGCCGTTTTTGGGTATTTGTTTAGGGCTGCAAATTCTGTTTGAGAGCAGCGAGGAATCCCCGGGCGTCTCCGGCCTGTCGCTTTTAAAAGGTAAGGTGCTGCGTATTCCTGCTGCGCCGGGGCTGAAAATTCCGCATATCGGGTGGAATTCGCTTGAAATCAAAAAGGACGGCGGGTTGTTCCGAAGCATTACGGGCGAGCCGTATGTGTACTTTGTGCACTCGTATTATTTAAAGGCCGAAGAGGATGTTGTGACCGCTACGGCGCAGTACGGTGTGGAAATTCATGCGGCGGTGCAGAAAAATAACCTCATAGCATGTCAGTTTCACCCGGAAAAGAGCGGAGCGTTGGGACTGAAGCTGCTCGAAAACTTCGCTGCCATGACGCAGGGAAAGGGGGGCGTGTAATGTACGCCAAACGCATTATCCCGTGCCTTGACCTTAAAAACGGCAGGGTCGTTAAGGGCACAAATTTCGTGAATTTACGCGATGCGGGCGACCCTGTGGAGGCTGCCATCGAATACGACCGGCAGGGCGCGGACGAGCTTGTTTTGCTCGACATCACCGCGTCCTCCGATGCGCGCGGTATCATGCTGGATATTGTTTCCCGCGTGGCGAACAGCATATTTATCCCGTTTACGGTGGGCGGCGGCATCCGTACGGTAGAGGATTTCACGGCGCTGCTGCGCGCGGGCGCGGATAAGGTTTCGGTAAACTCCGCCGCGCTGAAAAACCCACAACTCATTGCGGACGCGGCGTATAAATTCGGCAGCCAGTGCGTTGTGATGGCGATGGACGCGAAGCGCCGCCCGAACGGTGCGGGCTGGACGCTGTATTTAAACGGCGGTCGCGTGGACACGGACATTGACGCTGTAGAATGGGCAAAGCGCGCGGAGAAACTCGGCGCGGGTGAAATTCTGCTGACGAGCATGGATTGCGACGGCACGAAGGCCGGGTATGATCTGGAGCTGACCCGCGCAGTTTCCGAAAGCGTGGGCATTCCGGTCATTGCATCCGGCGGTGCGGGCAAGATGGAGCACTTTAAGGACGCGTTTACAAAGGGTAAGGCGGACGCGGTTTTGGCGGCATCACTTTTCCACTTCCGCGAGATCGGCATACCGGAGCTCAAGGGTTACCTTGCGGAAAACGGCATCCCGGTGCGCCGGTGAAATTTAATAGAATGATTGAAGGACACTCCCGCATATCTTTTGGTGCGGGGGTGTTTACTTATGAAAAGACATTTTCTTGGCTTCTGTTTGGCTGCTGTATTGCTGATCGGTGTGTTCTGTCCGCTTGCGCGTGCCGAGACGCCGGATTTCCCCGCGCAGGCTTTGGTGCTGATGGAAGCCTCCACGGGTCAGGTGTTATACGAAAAGTCTGCCCATGTGCAGCGACCTTGTGCGTCCATCACGAAGGTGATGACGCTTTTGCTCGTATTTGAGGCAATCGATGCAGACACGCTGCATCTGGACGATGTGCTCACGGCCTCGGCGCACGCGGCGGGCATGGGCGGCTCAGACATTTGGCTCAAGGAGGGCGAGCAGATGACCGTAGACGACCTCATCAAAGCGTGCGTGGTGATGAGCGCGAACGACGCGGCGGTCGTTTTGGCGGAGGCAGTCGCGGGCAGCGAGGACGCATTTGTGGAGCGCATGAACGCCCGCGCGGCGGAGTTAGGCATGAACGACACCGTTTTTAAAAACTGCAACGGTCTTGACGAAGACGGGCACATTACGAGCGCCTATGATGTAGCGGTGATGAGCCGCGCGTTGATGCAGCACGAGAAAATATTTGATTACACGCTCATCTGGATTGATTATGTGCGTGACGGGCAGACGCAGCTTGTGAACACAAATAAGCTCGTGCGCACGTATGACGGCATTTTGGGGCTGAAAACCGGCACGACAAGTGCGGCGGGCAGCTGCATTTCGGCTGCGGCAGAGCGAAACGGTATGCGGCTCATTGCGGTAGTGCTCGGTGCGGAAAATACGAAAGACCGCTTTTCGGCCGCGTCTTCGCTGCTCGACTACGGCTTTGCAAACTGGAAGCTGACGACACCGGAGCTTCCGGAACTGCCCGAGCTGCCCGTTACGGGTGGCATGGTGAGCGCCGTTTCGCTTGAGTGTGAAGCCCCACGCGGCGTTTTAACAGCCTCGGGCGGCGCGGAGATCGGGATAAAGCTCATTTTGCCAGAAAATGTTCCTGCGCCGGTAGAACCGGGGGATGTGCTCGGTACGGCGGAGGTCGCGCTGAACGGCGACACGGTGCAGTCGCTCAAAATCACGGCGAAAACCGAAGCGCCCGCCATCACATTTTCTTCCGCATTGCAATATTTTTTGGCTTGTTTTTTCGCAGCAGAAGCGGCGTGAAATCTGTTTGCAAAAAAACCTTCGTTAACTTTTCGTGAAATCCGCGTTGTGCACTTGCAAAATGCGTCAAATTATTGTATGATGAAAGCACATAGATTTGACTTGTGGTGTACCTTGCATAGAGTGGGGCTGTGAAAACGGTTTCACACGTGCAAAAGCATCATCATGCAAATAGGAGGCAATAAAAATGGCATTGAAATTGGAATGCGGATACTTGAAGGGCTTTATCGGCGAGCACGAATACGCTGCAATGGCTTCTCAGGTTGAGAATGCACATGCGCTTCTGGCATCCGGCAAGGGTCCGGGAAATGATTTCCTCGGCTGGGTGGACCTGCCCACCAATTACGATAAAGAGGAATTTGCACGCATCAAGGCGGCTGCGGAGCGCATCAAGAAGAACACGGATGTGTTTATCGTCATCGGCATCGGCGGCTCCTACCTCGGTGCACGCGCAGCAATCGAGTTCCTCAAGAGCGAGCACTACAATGCACTGAAGAAAGATACGCCGGACATCTATTTCACCGGCAACAGTATTTCTTCCACCGCGCTGGCGGAGCTGGTTGAGATCTGCGAGGGCAAGGATATTTCCATCAACATGATTTCCAAGTCTGGCACCACCACGGAGCCGGCTATCGCGTTCCGTGTTTTCCGCGAGATCCTCGAGAAGAAGTACGGCAAGGAAGAAGCAAAGAAGCGTATTTTCTGCACGACCGACAAGGCGCGCGGCACGTTGAAGCACCTTGCGGATGAAGAAGGCTACGAGACCTTCGTTGTACCGGATGATGTCGGCGGCCGTTACTCCGTTCTCACCGCTGTGGGTCTGCTGCCCATCGCTGTGGCCGGTGCGGATATCGACGCACTCATGGCAGGCGCACAGAAGGCACAGGCTGCCTACAACAACCCGAACATGGAAGAAAACGATTGCTACAAGTATGCTGCCATTCGCAACATTCTTTACAATAAGGGCAAGACGACCGAAGTGATGGTCAGCTACGAGCCGTGCTACACGCTCATGAACGAGTGGTGGAAGCAGTTGTACGGCGAGAGCGAGGGCAAGGACGGCAAGGGCCTGTTCCCGGCATCCGTTGTCTTCTCCACAGACCTGCACTCCATGGGTCAGTACATTCAGGACGGCAGACGCAGCCTCTTTGAGACCGTGATGCTGTTTGAGAAGCCGAAGCGCGAAGTTGTCATCGGCAACGACCCGGCAAACGTAGACGGCCTCAATTTCCTCGAGGGCAAGAGCATGGCGTATATCAACCGCAAGGCGTTTGAGGGCACCGTGCTGGCACACAACGACGGCGGCGTGCCGAACGTTGTGATCTCCGCTCCCGATTTCTCCGAGGATACCCTCGGCCAGATCATCTACTTCTTCGAGAAGGCCTGCGCCATCTCCGGCTATCTCCTCGGCGTGAACCCGTTCAACCAGCCGGGCGTTGAAAGCTATAAGAAGAACATGTTTGCTCTGCTCGGCAAGCCGGGTTACGAAGGCGAAAAAGAAGCACTGGAAGCAAGACTTTCCAAATAAAAAGGCGTAAATCCGCACCTGCGGAAAAAATACACAGGAGGACTTCACTATGATCACTCTTTTAATCGGCAAAAAAGGCTCCGGCAAAACCAAGAAGCTCATCGAGCTTGCAAACGAAGCGGTTCAGAACTCCAACGGCAACGTTGTTGTTATCGAAAAGGGCCTTAAGCTTACTTACGATATTTCCCACAAGGCACGTCTTGTTGACTCCGACGCTTACGGCATTGAGGGCCTGGACGCACTTGTAGGCTTTGTCAGCGGCATCTGCGCTGCAAACTACGATGTGACGGACGTTTTCGTTGACTCCACCCTGAAGATCACCGGCAAGGGCGTTGAGGAAGTTGAGCCGCTTACCGCGAAGCTCAAGACGCTCAGCGAATCTTCCAACGTGAACATCTGCCTGCTCATTTCTGCTGACGCAGAGGAACTGCCGGCTTCCGTTCGGGAATTTGTCGCGAAGTAATTTCGGCCTCAAAAAGCCTTTGCACCGCCCGAAACAGTAACGAAAAGCAGTGCAAAAACGAAAAAAGCAACAGTGTTTCGGCGGAAACGACCCGCCGAACACTTTTTTTCGCGGCATAATGCCGAATTTTCAAATTTTTCTTGACAAAACCGCGCGTGGTATTTATAATATATCAAGTACGGTATGAGGAAAAACTATGCTTATCGATTTGAAAAAATATTTCTCGGGAGAGGATATTTCGCAGGCGATCGATTATACGGTCGATCTGTCGGAGGTGGAGATTGACGGCTGTAAGCCGTTTGTCACGCCGGTTCAGGTCAAGGGCAGCATCCGTTCGTTCGCTTCCAGTGCGGAGCTGAACGTGGAGGTGCGCTATGCGTATTCGATGCCGTGCAACAGGTGCTTGACGTTGACGCGTAAAGAGCTTTGTCACAACATTTCTCACGTGATTGTGAACAAGCTGAATGATGAAGAGGATTTTGAAGATTATATCGTGATTGAAGGCGATGAGCTGGATTTGGACGAGCTGATTTATTCCGATATCATTCTTTTGACGCCGACGAAATTCCTTTGTAAGGAAGACTGCAAAGGGCTTTGCCCCACTTGCGGCAAAAACCTGAACGAAGGCGACTGCGCCTGTGCAAAGCAGCAGACAGATCCCCGTCTGGAGGCTCTGCGGCAGCTGCTACAATAATTCCAGATAACCAAAGTTTTAGTTTAATATAAGGAGGTGCTGACGATGGCGGTACCCAAGAGAAAAGTGTCCAGTGCCAGACAGAATAAGAGACGTTCTAACGTGTGGAAGCTTAGCGCTCCTGCCCTTATGAAATGCCCGCAGTGCGGAGAGTATAAGACACCTCACAGGGTTTGCGGTAACTGCGGTTACTACAACGGCAGAGAAGTTGTTAAGAAGGAAGCATAATTTTGCCTGAAACAATAATTGTGCCAGATAGAGAAGGGGCATTTGCGTGCTCCTTCTCTATTGTTTTGTCGGCATTTTTTGGTGCCGAGCCGTAAAACAGCGGCAAATTTCGCGCATACTACCTCAAAACGGAAGGGAGAAAAGCTGTGGCAGTTGAAATTTTCGGCGTGGATAAAAACAGCCTTGCCGAGCGGGCCGGCATAAAGCCGCACGATAAGCTTATTTCAATCAATGGGCATGACATCACGGATATTCTCGATTTCCGTTTTTACGAGACGAACACCCATCTGCATGTGGTATACGAAACGGCGGAGGGCGAGCGGCGCGAAGAGAAATTCGTAAAGCCGCAGTACGGCGCACTGGGCCTTGCGTTTGAAACGTATCTTATGGACAGGCAGCGCTCCTGCCGCAACAAGTGCGTGTTCTGCTTCATTGACCAGCTGCCGCCCGGCATGCGCGAAACGCTCTATTTTAAGGATGATGATGACCGCCTTTCGTTTTTGTTCGGCAACTACATCACGCTGACGAACATTGATGAGCGTGAGATCGACCGTATCATTGAAATGCGCATCAGCCCTATTAATATTTCCGTGCATACGATGAATCCCACGCTGCGCTGCAAGATGATGCACAACCGCTTTGCGGGCGACGCGCTGCGTTTTGTGCGCAAGCTGGCGGAGCACAACATCAAGCTGAATTGCCAGATCGTGCTGTGCCCGGGGCTGAATGACGGCGAGGAGCTGGAATTTACGCTTTCCGAAATGTACGCGCTCGGCGGGAGCTTACAGAGCGTCGCCTGCGTACCGGTCGGCGTGACGCGCTACCGCGAGGGGCTGTATCCGCTGGAGACGTTTAACAAGGATACGGCGCGCGCGGCGATCGAGATTTTGGAGCAGTGGGGCGATAAATTCAAGGCAGAGCGCGGCTCGAGAACCGTGTTCCCGAGCGACGAGTTCTACCTCATTGCAAAGCGCGAGCTGCCGCCGTATGAATTTTACGAGGACTTCCCGCAGATTGAAAACGGCGTGGGTATGCTGCGCGACTTAGAAGAGGAATTCTCCTGGGCGGTTGAAGACGAGCCGGAGCGCGACATAAAGCGCCGCGTGACGATCCCGACGGGCGAAGGCGTGTATGCGTTTATGGAGCATGTGATGGACTTTGCGCGCGAAAAATTTCCGGGGCTCGAGATCAACCTTGTGCCTGTGCACAACGATTTCTTTGGCGGTACGGTCAACGTGACCGGGCTGCTCACGGGGCGTGACCTTGTGAACCGCTTGAGCCGCGAAAACCTTGGCGACGCAATTTTACTTGCACCGTCCATGCTTATGGCGGACGAAGATATTTTCTTAGACGATATGACCGTGCAGCAGCTCAGCGAAAAGCTGGGTGTGCCGGCTTACAGAATGCATAAAGACGCCGCAGGCGAGCTCAAGGACATTTTGGGCACTGCGGAGTAAGGAAAAAAGAAGGAGGAAAACCGTATGTCAAGACCTATTGTAGCCATCGTGGGCCGACCGAACGTCGGTAAATCCACGCTGTTCAACAAGCTGATCGGACAGCGCCTTTCCATCGTGGAGGACACGCCGGGCGTGACGCGTGACCGCATTTTTGGCGAGTGTGAATGGAAAAACAGAAAGTTTTCACTGGTAGATACGGGCGGCATCGAGCCGGAATCGAAGGATATTATTTTGTCCCAGATGCGCACGCAGGCGCAGATTGCCATTGATTCTGCGGACTGCATCATTTTCGTGACCGATGTGCGCACCGGCATGGTCGCAACGGACCTCAACATCGCACAAATGCTCCAGCGCAGCAATGTGCCGGTCATCGTGTGCGTCAATAAGTGCGATACGCTGGGCGACCCGCCGGCGGATTTTTATGAGTTTTATAACCTCGGCCTCGGCGACCCTATTCAGGTGTCTTCCGTGCACGGACACGGCACGGGCGACCTGTTGGATGCCGTCCTCGAGCATCTGCCGGAGGAAAGGGAAGAGGAGGACGAGGGCGAGATCATCAAGGTCGCCGTCATCGGCAAGCCGAACGTCGGTAAATCTTCCCTTGTGAACCGCGTTTCCGGCGAAAACCGCTGCATCGTTTCCAACATTGCGGGTACGACGCGCGACGCGGTGGATACCACCATCGAAAACAAGTACGGCGTATTCACGTTCATCGATACTGCCGGCCTGCGCCGCAAGAGCAAGGTGGAGGATTCCATTGAGCATTACAGCAACCTGCGCGCCGAAATGGCGGTGGACAGGGCCGACGTGTGCGTCATCCTCATCGATGCCACGGTCGGTTTTACGGAGCAGGACTCCAAGGTTGCCGGCATCGCGCACGAAGCGGGCAAGGGCTGCATCATTGCGGTCAACAAGTGGGACGCCGTTGAAAAAGACGACAAAACCATGCAGGAATATAAGACGAAGCTTGAAAAGGACTTCTCCTTTATGTCCTACGCGCCGATCATCTTCATCTCCGCGCAGACCGGCCAGCGACTTGACCGCTTGTTTGAACTCATCCACAAGGTTGCTTCCAGCAACGCGATGCGCATTACGACCGGCACCTTGAACGACATTCTGGCACAGGCAACGGCACGCGTACAGCCGCCGACCGATAAGGGCAAGCGCCTGAAGATCTACTACATGACGCAGGCTTCTACCAGACCGCCTACGTTCATTTGCTTTGTCAATTCCAAAGAGCTTTTCCACTTCTCGTACCAGCGCTATCTGGAGAACCGCATCCGCGAGATCTTCAGCTTAGAGGGCACGCCGGTGCGCATGATCGTGCGCGAGCGCGGCGATAAGGCAGACTGACGGGGAAGGACTTGATCTACATGGAAAATTTCGGTTCTTTAATTTTGCCGCTGCTGCTTTCGGCGCTTGTGGGGTATCTGCTTGGCAGTATCAGCTTTGCCATTTTGCTGACCAAAGTGTTTGCGCACGAAGATGTGCGCGCGCACGGCAGTGGTAACGCGGGTGCAACGAACGTGCTGCGCGTGGCGGGCAAAAAAGCCTCTGCGCTGACGTTTCTGCTCGATTTCTGCAAGTGTGTTGCGAGCGTTTTGGTCGGCTATTTTCTTGTAAAGCACGCGTGCGTTGCAAACGGCGTAGACCCCGAAATGGCGCGCCTTGGCATGTATGCGGCGGGCTTTTGCTGCATGATCGGCCACATGTACCCGCTGTACTTCGGCTTCCGCGGCGGCAAGGGCGTTGTGACCACGGCGGCGATGATGCTTTTGCTCGACTGGCGCGTGTTCCTCATTTGCTTTGCGGTGTTCCTTCTGGTGTTCCTGAAAAAGCGCATGGTCTCGCTTTCGTCTATTACGGCGGCGGCGATCTATCCCGTTGTGACGTTCTGCATGACGTATTTTGTGGACTGCTGCGTGGGCGGGCTGCCGGTGCTTTACGTTGTAATGGCAACACTTGTGGCGGCACTGATCGGCGCTACCGTTATCATCAAGCACCGCGCGAATATTAAGCGCATCCGAAACGGCACGGAATCTACGATCTCCTTTAAGAAAAAGTAAGTGTAAAGCGCAGTACCTATACAGAAAAAGGCGCGCAACGGCCGGGTTTGGCACTTTTCGTTTACATAATCCTGGAAAAACCTTCCAAATAGCCTGTGGCTTCTTGACAATTTTTCCATTGTGTATTATTATGTTTACTGGTCATACTATATTTTGCGATCACTTTTTCTTTAAATAGATGCGGCAGTGTATGTTTTGTTTTAGACTGCCTTAGTTTTTTGCGCACGGCATTGGGCTTTTTTCGTACCCGCGCTGTGTAGCTGCCCAATCGGCGGCAGCCCGTTTCAGGAATAAATCAGTCGGTCACGGACCGGCGGGCATAACGAAAGATCCTACTTCGTGCAGCGCGTTGCGGCGCTGTGTGGCGGCAGGCAGTGTGCCTTTGACTGCCGAGGATATGCCGCGCCCGCAGAAAGGAAAATTACAGTGGATAAATTTATCATCAAGGGCGGAAAGCGCCTGCACGGTGAGGTTGTCATCAGCGGCGCGAAAAACGCGGCTGTGGCGATCATTCCGGCCGTAGCCATGGCGGAATCTCCCTGCCGTATAGAGAACGTACCGAACATTTCCGATGTGAAGCTCAGTGCACGCATCTTGACCGAGATGGGCGCGACTGTGCGCTGGCTCGGCAAGAACACCGTGGAGATCGACCCGACCACCATCCACACGAACGTGGTGCCGAGCGAGTTGGGCCGCAAAATGCGCGGCTCTTACTACAATATCGGCGCTTTGCTCGGCCGCTGCTCCAAGGCCATTGTGCCGCTTCCCGGCGGCTGCGATTTCGGCGTGCGCCCCATTGACCAGCACATCAAGGGCTTTAAGGCGCTGGGCTGCACGTACAGCCTCAACGACGGCATGATCGAGGTCTCCGCAAAGGAGCTGTGCGGTGCGCACATTTACCTTGACATGGTCACCGTCGGTGCAACGATGAATATTATCCTTGCAGCCGTAAAGGCAAAGGGCCTTACGGTTATTGAGAATGCCGCGCGCGAACCGCACGTGGTCGATCTTGCTAACTTCTTAAACTCCATGGGTGCGAACATCAGCGGCGCCGGTACGGACGTCATCAAGATTCGCGGCGTGGAGCATTTGAAGGGCATTACGTATTCGATTATTCCGGATCAGATTGAAGCCGGCACGTACATGGCGGCTGCGGCTGCAACGCGCGGCGATGTGCTTGTCAAAAACGTGACGCCGAAGCACCTGGAATCCATCACGGCGAAGCTGATGGAGATGGGTGTGACGGTCGTGGAATATGACGACGCGGTGCGCGTGCGCTGCGACGGCCCGCTGAGTAAGTGCAACGTGAAAACGATGCCGCACCCGGGCTTCCCGACGGACATGCAGCCGCAGATCGCGGCGTTGCTCTCCATTGCGCAGGGCACGAGTATTTTAAACGAGAGCGTGTGGGAAAACCGTTTCCGCTATGTGGAAGAGTTGAAGCGCATGGGCGCACAGATCACCGTAGAGGGCAAGAGCGCCATTATTGAGGGCGTGGAATACCTGAAGGGCGCACCGGTGCGTGCGACTGACCTGCGTGCGGGCGCGGCGATGATCATTGCCGGTCTTGCTGCGCATGGCGTGACGAAGATTGAGGACATTGAGCACATTCAGCGCGGCTATGAGGACATTGTGGAGAAGTTCGTCGGCCTTGGCGCGGACATGTATTTGATGCTCGATCCCACAAACAGCGATACCGCAAAGATCGGTTAAAACCGTATACAGACCGTTTCGCCCCGACAAAACCTTGTCAGGGCGTTTTTTATGAAAACAGGGAGGGTGCAAATGGCAGAGCTTTGCCCGCTGTTCAGCGGCAGCACGGGAAACAGTTATTATATCGGTTCAAAATCTTCGGGCATTTTGGTGGATATCGGACGCAGTTGCAAGCAAGTGACGACTGTCATGCAGCGCTGCGGTATAGACCCGCTTTCCGTGCAGGGCATCCTCATTACGCACGAGCACAGCGACCACATCAGCGGTCTGCGTGTGTTCGCTTCCAAATACCATATTCCCGTGTTTGCCTCTAAGGGCACGCTGGGGGCCTTGGAATCGATGGGAATTTTAAACGACAAATATCCCGCCTACACGATTGAAGACACGTTAGAGCTCGCCGGAATGCACGTAAACGCGTTCCGCACGCCGCATGACTGCGCGGAGAGCTTCGGCTACCGCATAGAAGCCGAAGACGGACACACCGTCACGGTCGCGACGGACATTGGACACATCACGCCGGAGGTGGAAGAGAATCTGCACGGCACAGATCTCGCGGTCATTGAATCGAACCACGATATCGGTATGCTGCGCACAGGGCCGTACCCGTACAGCTTAAAGCGGCGCATTTTATCGGACTTCGGGCATCTCTCAAACACCGCGTGCGCCGACCTGCTGCCGGAGCTTTTTGAAGACGGCACAAAGCACTTTTTGCTGGCGCATTTGAGCCGCGAGAACAACACGCCGGACATTGCGCGGCAGACCGCCGTCTGCGGCATGCAGATGGCGGGCGTGGAAAATGCGGAGGACTACATATTGCAGGTCGCGCCGATTGAAAACCTGACCGGCGGCGCCATCACATTTTAACATAGGGAGACAATATGCTGGAGGTAAAGCTGATTTGCATCGGTAAGCTCAAAGAAAAATATTGGCGTGACGCCGTGCAGGAATACGCAAAGCGACTTTCCGCATTCTGCCGGTTCCAGATCATCGAACTGAACGAAGCGCGTCTGCCGCAGGATCCGAATGCGGCGGAGATTGCAAAGGCGCTCGGCGAGGAATCGAAGGCGATTTTGGCGGCGGCGGGGCGCAGCGCGCTTTACACGCTGTGCATTGAGGGCAAGCTTGTCTCCTCCACGCAGCTCGCGCAGCAGATCGACGCGGCGGCCGTAAACGGGGAGAGCAGCTTAGCGTTCGTTATCGGTTCGTCACACGGGCTGGACGACAGCGTCAAGCAGGGCTCGAAGCGCATTTCCATGTCGCCGATGACGTTTCCGCACCAGCTGGCACGCGTTATGCTGTGCGAGCAGCTGTACCGCGCGTTTTCCATCAACGCGGGCACGAAGTACCACAAATAATTTGAATACGAAAGGTTGAACGACATGATTAAGATCGAACGTACAAGCGTCATGAACTTTGAAAACGCCATCAGAGGCGCACGCAACCCCATGAACAGCTGGGGCCGCATGGACAGCCACACCGAGCCGGACGGCACGTTCGTTTTCGGCGAAAACGACCTGAGCCTTGCAAAACGTCTGTGCAAGGCGGGTACGGATCACCGCAAATTTATCCGACAGATCTTCGTTTCGGTCGACCTCACCGCGCCGATCTACTGGTGGAAGGAATTTGACACGTATAAGGTGGGCACCGTGGCGAACTCCACGAGCACGATGCACAAAATTCAGGCGAAGACGTTTGAAGAAGCGGACTTCAGCTGTGACCGTATGGTGCCCGCGGCAAAGGAGAGCCTGATGCAGACCATTGGCGTGCTGGAAAAGCTGCGCGTGGAATTTGTGGAGACGAAGGACAAAGACCTTTGGTACAGCCTCATTCAGCTTTTGCCTTCGAGCTACAACCAGATGCGCACCTGTACCATGAACTACGAGAACATTGCGAACATGTATTTTGCGCGCCGCCACCACAAGCTGGACGAGTGGCACGTGTTCTGCGCATGGGCAGAGGAACTGCCGTATTTTAAGACGCTGTTTATTGAAAACGATGCGTAAAAAGGCGTAAAATACAGAAGGTCGGTAGGTAAAATGCGCTGCCGGTCTTCTTTTTATTTCTAAAATGTGAATTTTTTGAAAAAAACTGCCTCATCGGTAGTTTTTTTATTCCAAATCTCTTGACAAATTGCAAAAATAAAAATATACTGATATTACTTTCGACAGGATTAGTTGAAACAATATGGGATATGAAAATTGTCAGGAGGATATAGCATGAAAAGAAAAAAACCATATATCCGTTTAACGAATTCCGAATTTGCGATGATGCAGCTCCTTTGGGAGGCCGGTCGTCCGTTGAACCGCGCAGAGATCATGGAGATTGCGCTGCGTGACCCGGAGAATCCGCTGTTTGCGAAGAACTCCTTCCACGTCATCATCAACAATCTGATCGGTTACCAGTTCATTGCAGCTTTCATCAACGACGGCCCCGGCAGAAAGAATGCCCGCCGCTTTGCGCCTTTGCTGACCCGCAATGAATATGCCGGTTTGCAAATTGCTACGACTGAGCACTACAAGGCTTCCGATATTCCGGAGATTGTTGCCGCTATCTTTAAGTACACGAAGGACGCGGATAAGGAAGAGCTTCTCCCGAAGATTGAAGAAGCTGTGCGCCGCTGCAAGTAAACGGAAAACAACATGCGCTATGAAGACGGCAGGGGTTGCTCTGTCGTTTTTCTTTTTTACAAGAATTCGACCGGAAAGCGCCTGAATATACAGAATTATATAATTGTATGCAAATTTGATATAATGAGAAGCGGAATTGACGAAACGGATTTTTAAAAAGGACAATAGTTGTTGCCACAAAAGTACAATCAGTGAGTTTTTATATTACTTTTTTCTGTTATTGTCATAAAGAAAGAAGCGGAGATGCCCTTAAAAACCGGGGCGTCTCCGCTTTTTGCATGCAAGTAGAGTTTAAAGTGTCAGTTTCATGCCGTCGTAGGAAATTTCGATGTCGTGCGGCGCGGCAAGCTCCACGAACTCGTCATACAGAAGATGACCGTTGTGCGAGAAGTGGTTCATCACGCAGTGCGTGTGTTTGTCAACAATACCGAGCGCTTCGAGTTCCTCCTTGAGGCGGATGACCTCCGGCGCGCCCATGTGCGTGCTTTTAAAGCCGCAGTCTTCATAGCCGAGCGTAGTATCGAAGCTGAAAAGATCGGCGGGCTTTTTCTGCGCCTTGAGGTAATCCCACACCTCCGGAGAATAGTAGCCGCTGTCGTGCATATAGAAGACAGATTTATCCTCGCGTGTATCGACAATGTGGTACACGAACGGCTGGTGCGAGGGGTTCATGTGGTTTGCGGGCAGCGGCGTTACGCGGTAGGGACCGGCTTCCACGGCCTCAAACGGCTTTAAGATGTGCCAGTGCATGGCGCTGTCGCTTTTTTCGTCAATTTCCCAATCGGCACAGCGGCGGAAATAATCGTAGGTCTCCTGTGCGCAGTAGATTTCAAGCTCGGGGCTGATCATCTCAAGGCTGTAAACGGAGCCGCGCACGGTGAGCTCCTGCGGGTAGAAATGATCCATGTGAAAGTGCGTGACGAACAGATACTTCACACGGCTGAGATCGAGATTATTCATGAGCTTGTGCATGTAGGTATCCGGCGGCAGGTCGAGCAGAAGATCGTCGTTGACGATAGCCTGCGAGCGTGTGCGGATGTTTTTGCCGCCGAGGCGCTGCGCCTCTAAGCAATATTTGCAGCGGCAGAATACGGCAGGCCAGCCCTCTGCGGCAGCGGTGCCAAGATATTGAAACTGCATTTTGTACCTCCCAAATCGAGAATAGACTTTTCTATTTGATTATACGGGCGAAAGGACGGAAAAACAAGGGTAATTCCGTACAAGAAAAACGTCGTGCAGTACCGCACTTAGCACAATGAAAAACGCCTAAAGCGTTTCAGCCTTAGGCGTTTGCCGGAAAACGGAGATTTTTATGCGTCGATCTTCATGTCGCCGTCCTTGACCCAGCCGATCTTGCGGAAGATGAGGTCAAAGACAAAAGAAAGCACAGCCGGGAGCACGAAGCAGATGAGCACAAGGCCCAGCCAGTCCATAGCGGTGACGGCTGTTTTGGAACCGGCAGCGATGTCGTTCAGCCAGCCGGTATAAACGCCGATCTGCCCCACAAGGCCGCAGGTACCCATGCCGCTGGAGATCGGTGCGCCGTTCATCTGCATGCCGAAAATGCATGTCGCGATGGGGCCCGTCACAGCGGAAGCGAGCGTAGGCGCAAGCCAGATGCGCGGGTTCTTGATGATGTTCGGCACCTGCAGCATGGAAGTGCCGATGCCCTGCGCAAAGAAGCCGCCCCAGCCGTTATCGCGGAAGCTGATGACCGCAAAGCCGATCATCTGCGCACAGCAGCCTGCAACGGCCGCGCCGCCCGCAAGGCCCGTTAAACCGAGCGCCGCGCAGATGGCCGCGCTGGAGATCGGCAGCGTCAATGCAACGCCGACGATGACGGAAACGAGAATGCCCATGAGGAACGGCTGCTGGGTGGTTGCCCACATGATAAGGTTGCCCACGCTGGAAGCCGCTGTGCCGATGTACGGCGCGAATAAGTACGCGAGGCCGCAGCCCGAGAAAATGGTGACGAGCGGCGTGACGATGATGTCTACCTTCGTCTTTTTGCTGACGAGCTTACCGAGCTCTGCCGCGATGATGGCGAGCACGAGCACCGCGAGAGGACCGCCTGCGCCGCCGAGCGTGTTTGCCGCGCCGCCGACTGCGACGAGCGAGAACAGTACGAGCGGGGGCGCTTGCAGCGCGTAGCCGATGGCGACCGCCATAGCGGGACCGGCTGCGGACTTTGCATACCCGCCAATCTCATCGAGCAGCGGAATGTTAAGCTGTGTGCCGAGCGTGGAAATGATGGTGCCGATGAGCAGGGAAGCAAAAAGCCCCTGTGCCATGGCGCTCATGGCATCGATAAAGTAGCGGTGCAGATACACCTTGACTTTGCTTTCTTTTTTGGAAGAAGTTCCCTCCATTTTTGTTCAATCCTTTCTTTTTACGGAGCGCAAAAGGTTCTCCGGCGCTCCTGGGTTTTACGCAAACGTGCGCTGCGCAGAATACGCGAGAAAGAATCTATATTGACTATGTTGCCGTCTGCCTCTGTCCGTTTTCGGAAGAACGCTGCGCCGCCGGGGGATTCCCGGGCTATTTGGTCACAGCGGCCGCGTAATGGCGGTACATCGGCAGGCGGCCGTTTGGGTTACGCGTTAAAGAATACCACAAATTTCCCCTGTTTGCAAGGCGGCTGCAAAAAGACGGAGTTTTCCATAGTTTCCTTTGCAATCGGAGGCGAAATATGGTATACTATATTACTGAGCGGATTACGGTTTAGACCGAAAGGAAATTTATACAGACGCGTGTTAAATGCGTGGGAAACCGCGCGCGGAGAGGAGTTATAAGATGGAAAACAAAAAGTATGTCATCGGCGCTGACATCGGCGGCACGACGGTGAAGCTTGGTTTATTTGAGGAAGACGGCACTTTGCTTGAAAAGTGGGAGATTCCGACCGTGATTGAGGGCGACGGCACGGCGGTGCTGCGTGATATTGCGGCGGAAATTCAAAAGTGCAGAGAAAAGCACAACATTCCCGCAGACGGCATTTTGGGCGTGGGCGCGGGCATCCCCGGGCCGGTGACGGCGGACGGTGTGGTGCACCGCTGCGTGAATCTCGGCTGGGGCGTATTTGATGTGCGCACGGCGCTGGAAGAGACCGTAGGGCTGCCGGTTGTGGTCGTGAACGACGCGAATGCTGCGGCGATGGGTGAAGCCTGGAAAGGCGGCGGCCGTGGCAGCGAGAACGTGGTATTCATCACGCTCGGCACGGGTGTCGGCGGCGCGGTCATTTCGGATGGACGCATGGTGGCAGGCGCAAACGGCGCGGCGGGTGAGTTCGGCCACATGACGATCAACCCCGCGGAGACGGAGACGTGCGCGTGCGGCCGCCGCGGCTGCGTGCAGCAGTACGTTTCGGCCTCGGGCATTGCGAGACTGGCACGAAAATACCTTGCCGAACACGAGGAAGAAAGCGCTTTGCGGAGTGTCGAGAAGCTCACAACGAAAGACGTGTTCGATGCCGCTAAAAACGGAGACAGCGCTGCAAACGCAATCTTAGAGAATGTGTACGATGCGTTCGGCTACGCCATCTCTGCCGTGTGCACGGTGGCAGACCCCGAGGTCGTCGTCATCGGCGGCGGTGTCTCGAAAGCGGGTGAGATGCTCGTAGAAGGCGCGAAGAAAGGCTTCTTGAAATACGTATTTTACCCGAGCACCGACGTTCGGTTCAACTTGGCCGTGCTCGGCAACGACGCCGGCATTTACGGCTGCTGCAAGCTGCTTTTGGACAGTCTTGCGTGATAAGAACGGAAAGGATAGGGAGAAATGGATAATTCCAAAACAGAGCTATTTGAATCGATGCCGATCCCGAAGGCGGTCGTAACGCTTTCGGTGCCGTCGGTTATCAGCTCGCTTGTGATGGTCATTTACAGCCTTGCCGATACGTTCTTTGTCGGCATGATGAACGACCCGGTGCAGAACGCCGCTGTTACGCTGGCGGCACCGCTTCTGCTGGCGTTTAATGCCGTCAACAATCTGTTCGGCATCGGCAGCTCCAGCATGATGAGCCGCGCACTCGGACGTAAAGACTACGATACCGTGTACCGCAGCTCGGCGTTCGGATTTTACGCGTCTTTGATTTGCAGCCTGCTGTTTTCTTTGCTGTACGGCGTATTGCAGTCGCCGATCTTGGTGATGCTCGGCGCGAATGCCGAAACGATGCAGGCAACGGCGGATTATTTGTTCTGGACTGTGCTGCTCGGCTCCGCGCCGTCTATTTTGAATGTCGTGCTGGCGTACCTTGTGCGCGCGGAGGGCTCTTCGCTGCACGCGAGCATCGGCACCATGTGCGGCTGCCTGCTGAACATTGTGCTGGACCCGATTTTCATTCTGCCGTGGGGCCTGAACCTCGGTGCGGCGGGCGCGGGCTGCGCGACCTGCCTTTCCAACACCGTGGCGTGTCTCTACTTCTTCGTGCTGCTGTTCGTGAAGCGCGGCAAGACGTACGTGTGCATCAAGCCCTCCATGTTCCGCCCATCGAAACAGATTGTCAAGGGCGTGTGCGGCGTGGGCATCCCGGCTTCCATCCAGAACCTTTTGAATGTGACCGGCATGACCATTCTCAACAACTTTACGTCCGCGTATGGCTCTGATCCGGTGGCGGCCATGGGCATCGCGCAGCGCGTCAACATGGTGCCGTTCCAGATTGCAATGGGCTTTTCGCAGGGCATTATGCCGCTGATCAGTTATAACTACGCGAGCGGCAATATCAAGCGCATGAAAAAAACGTTTACATTTACGGCGAAAATTTCGCTTGGCTTTATTCTGGCCGTGATGCTGACGTTCGTGGTTGCGGCGGAGCCGATTATCTCCATGTTCATGAAGAACGAGAGCATCGTCGCGTACGGCGCGGCGTTCCTGCGTGGCTTCTGCTTTGCACTGCCGTTCTTGTGCATCGATTTCCTCGCGCTAGGCGTGTTCCAGTCGTGCGGTATGGGTATGAAATCGTTCATATTCGCTGTTGTGCGCAAGATCGTGCTAGAGATTCCCGCGTTGTTTGTGCTGAACTGGCTGTTCCCGCTGTACGGCCTCGCGTATGCGCAGTTCGTCGCAGAGCTGATCCTCGGTACCATCGCCGTTGTCGTGCTTGTGAGAATGTTCCGCAGGCTCGAAAGAGAACATGCCGCACCGTATGTGAGCGATTCGGAAAGCGTGAAGTAACACCGTTCTGCCGGAAAGCGTGGCTAAAAGTTTTCGCTAGCCTTTAGAAATAGAATATAAAGCTAAAAAAGGAACGGTTTGTACGCCGTTCCTTTTTGCATACACCGAAAATAACGCTTGACTTTTTGCTTTCTATCCGTTATTATGATAATAATAACTATTATTATTTTAATAGGAGGAGCAAAATGAATAACAAAGCGTTTTATAATTTGACATACGGCGTGTTTTTGTTGGCGGCAAAAGCGGAGGAAAAGGCGAACGCCTGCATTGTGAATACCGGCGTGCAGGTCGCGGGGAGCCCTGTGCGCGTGGCGGTTTCCGTGCTGAATACGAATTACACCTGCGCGCTTATTAAGGAAAGCGGGCGATTTACGTTGAGCGCGTTGGATGACAGCTGCTCGTTTGAGACCATTAAGCACTTCGGTATGCAGAGCGGTCGCGACGTCGATAAGCTGGACAGCCTGCCGATGCCGACAGACGAAAGTGGCGTACCGTATCTGAACTGGAGCACCTGCGCGCGGTTCAGCGGCAAGGTGACGCACAGTGTTGACCTCGGCACGCATACGCTGTTCATTGCAGAGGTGACGGAAGCCGAGGTGTGCAGCGACCGCGCTCCGCTGACATATGCGGATTACCAGAATAAGCTGAAGCCGAAGTCGGAGAAGGTCGAGCGAGAGCGGAAGATCGTCGGCTGGCGGTGCAAAATTTGCGGGTATGTGTATGAGGGCAGCGCGCTGCCGGAGGACTACGCATGTCCGTTGTGCGGGCACGGAACGGATGATTTTGAGCCGGTTTATGAAGAGTAAAGGAAAAAGGAACGGTTTGTACGCCGTTCCTTTTTGCATGTCCTATTAAAATTTACAGCGATATTTCACGGGTGTGAAGAGCGAACGGTGTAAAGCCCGGTGCTTCCTTACCGAATGGCTTTTTGCTTATCTGCAATGCGCAGAAAGAGGAAGCCGAGCGCAAAGAACACTGCGAGACATGCCACCGCCACGTTGATGGTGCCGCCTGCAAGCTTTACGGCTGCGATGACCGCAGAGCCGAGGAAGGACGCGCCTTTTGAGAAAATATCGTAGATACCGAAGTATTCGCCGGAGTTTTCCGCCGGGATGATCTTGGAGTAATACGAGCGCGAGAGCGACTGGATGGAGCCCTGGAAGCAGCCGATGAAGAACGCCAGAATCGCGAAGTGCAGGAGACTGCTGAGCATGAGCGCGTACAGCGCGATGCCGAAATAGCCCGCAATACAAACGAGAATGAGCGTGACGGTGTTGTATTTTTTCGAGAGCTTTGCGAAGACGAGCGAGCCGCCGAACGCAACGACCTGCGTTGCGAGCAGGAAGACGACCTGACCGACCGTGTTGAGGTTCAGGTCTGTGCCGATATTGATGGCGTTATCGATGATGGTGCCCACGCCGTCTATGTACAGGAAGAATGCGATGAGGAAGAACAGCACCTTTTTGTCGTGCGTCGCGATGTTTTTGAGGGTGTGGAAGATTTCCGCGAACGCCTTGCGGATATCATGCCCCTCGGTTTCCACATAGTTGCGCTGCTTAAAGCCGCGAATGAGCGGAATGGTGACGAGCAGCCACCACACGGCAGTCACCGTGAAGCCGATGCCTTTAGAGAGCATATCCGGCAGCACGCCGACCATATCGGGCCCAAGCACATAGGCGATGAGCGCAATGAGAAACGGGATGCACGAGCCGATGTATCCCCATGCAAAGCCGTAGGACGAAACCTCGTCCATGCGTTCTTCGCTGGTGATGTCGTTCAGCATGGAATCATAGATGGTCAGCGACGCGCTGTAACAAATCTTCGTGAACACAAAAATGATGAGGAACAGCAGCCAGCCGGTGATGAAGCCGTTTAAAATGCAGCCGAAAATGCCGAGCGCTGCCGCGGTGGTGAACAGCACCTTTTTCTTATCTTTGTGGTCGGCGAGCACGCCGAAGATCGGCCCTAAAATCGCCACGATAACGGTGACGACCGCCACGGCGATGGAATAATACGCCGTTGCCTGATGCGAGTTGATCTGTCCCGGCGCAGTGCCGATGGCGAGGCTCTTGAACCAGATAGGGATGAGCGAGCAGGAGAGCATGGTGAACGCGGAGTTGCCCACGTCGTAGAGCACCCATGCGAATTCCTGTTCCGTCAGCCCGCGGAAGACCTTGAGCCGGTTGAGTGCGTGAAAAATTGATTTCATGTGAAGACCTTACTTTCTTTTTAAAATCAGGTGCGTGCTTTCGGTCTTACATTGTAGCGCCGCCCTGTTAAATCCGTGATGTCGGTTTGTAAAGGGGAGGAAAATTATGCACTCCTCTTTGTCCATTGTGCCCCTCTAAGCTTTACAAAAATTATCACTGTGTCTATTTTATCATAGATACGAACAAAATGCTATAAAATTATTTTTGCATCGATAGAAATTCGGGCAGAATATAACACAATATACAAAAAAGAGCGGGGAGAACCTCGCTCTTTCCGAATTTATATGTATGGTTTATGTATCGAGGCGCTCTAAATCGGCGCAGATGCGGTCGATGATCTCGTCCTGCATCATGTCGGGCGTGAGGGTCTGCTCGTTTAATGCGGGGGCGTAGTCCTTTTCGTTCCACCAGCTGCGCATTTCCTTTTCGCCGAACTCCGTGCGCTTGTCCTTCGTTTGGTGGCGGCGGAGCGTCTCCTCAAACGGGAGGTCAAAATAGTACGCGCAGATGTTTTCGCCGTAGAGCGCTTTTGCGGCATCGAAAAGCGGGGTGTACCATCGGCTGTTCAAAATGCCTTCTAAAATGACGAGCTCGTTGTGCGCGTGGCCGTACTCAAGCAGCATGATGAGCACGTCGTTTGCGCGGGTGCCCGCGCCGTCGTTCGTCTTTAAGATGTCGCGGCGGATGACATCTTGGGACAGCAGCATGGTGTTTTTGCCGAACTTTTCCTGTAAAGCTCTTGCGATGGTCGTTTTGCCGCTGCCGCTGTTGCCGCGCAGGGTGATGAGTTTTTTCATGGGGTGTGCTCCTTTACGCTTTTTTGATGGGATGGCGAATGACCGTTTTCCACTTTTCCGGCGCGACCTTACGGGCATCGCTGAGGTAGATCTCGTGGTGCAGGCGCGCGGCGGTAAAGTCGTTTATATAGCCGTTTTCGGCGAGAAACGTGTCCATCAGCGCCACAGATGCGGGCTCATCGTCAAACGCGCCGTGGTGCATGATCTGCACGCAAAGGCCCTCGTCGATCGTCAAAAACTCCGCTTTGCTGCAATCAAGCTTTTTCTTCTTTTCGGCGGTCTGCACGGCCCAGGCGAAATCATCCGGCGTGATGAAATCCGGCAGGCGGATGACGGAGACCCAGTGGAAAGCAGATTTATCGGCATAATCGATGCTGTCCGTATTCTCCTGCCACCAAAAGCCCTCAAGCGGCGGCACGACATACTCGAAAAAGCCCTCGATGCGGTGGTCGGTCTTGTAGCTCATTTTAAGCGTGTAGGCGATCGCGTACAAAACGCTGATGGCCTGCTGATACGCGCCGTCCGGCTCGTTTGGGTCGCCGGTGCCGCGCACTGCAATGTAGTTTGCAGGCGGCACAGTGACGATCTCTGGCTTGTTTTTCGGCATGTAGAATTCTTTGTGTTCTTTCTTAAAATCAAAGGGCATGGGAAAACCTCATTTCATAATATTGTTACGATCCCGTAGAGCGGTAATGGCGCACGCCGAATTTCCCAAAGAGATAGCACGGGATAATAAACACGCAGGCGATGACGGGCAGAAGCATTGCACGGGCGTCGTTGTGGCGACCGATGAGGTACATCAGCGGGTAATACTGCACGAGCGCGTAGGGCACGATGTAGGTGCAGAACGTCAGTACGCCTTTGCCGTAGATGGAAAGCGGATAGCGCCCGTGCTCGCGCATGCCGTCTGTTAAAATATTGATGAACTCGAGTCCCTCTAATGTGAAAAAGCATAGTCCGGCGAAGATCAAATACACGCCTGCAAAAAGCACGATGCCGCCTAAAATCATGAAAATGAGCGTCATAACGCGCGCGGCGCACCAATCGATTGGGCAGTTTTGAAGCGCCCAGATCAGCAGGAAAATCGCCATAATGCCCTTGCCGAAGCGCTCTAAATCCATGCGGCTGCACAGGACGAGGAAAACCTCGTTGCGCGGGCGCACCAGAACGCGGTCGAACTCGCCGTTCCCAATCATGCGGTCAAACGTATCAAACCCACGGAAGAACAGTTCCGCGAGCGAGAATGATAACAGCACGATGGCGTAACAGAGCGAAACCTCGGTGTACGTGAAGCCGTCTACCTGGTTAAACCGCATGAACATGAACTGCACGCCCCAAAAGCATGTGAGCGGTATAAATAGCTGCGCCAGTGCGGAAAGCAAGAACGAAGCCTTGTACTGCATTGCTTTCTTGATATGGATAGACAGAAATTCAAAGTATAGTTTCATAGATGACCCCTTTCTTTGTATACTGCAAAACACGAACGATTTGCCGGGCAGCGGAACGACTTGTCGTTCCGTTTATCCTCCCTGAATCACTACCCGCTTCAGCGCATTTTTCATGAGGGTGTGACCGCCGAGCACCAGGACGAGCAGCCAGAAGATTTGTAAGCCTACGGCGAAAGCGGCGTTCGTGCCGGCAATATCGCCGCTGTACACGCGGTACGGCACGTTGCTTGTGGCAGCGAAGGGGGTCAGCTCGCAGATTCTGCGCAGTGCGGGCGGGAAGAACGGCAGCGGCACTACGCCGCCGCAGAGAAAATCTGCCAGTGTGAGCAGCAGGGAGCGCAACCCGGTGGAAGAAAGGGTATACATGGTGAGGACGTAGATGAGCAGCGTGAACGCCGTGCTGTTCAATGCGCCCAGCACCATGGTGAGCAAAAATAGAAAGAAGGTGGGTAAATCTGTCGGCGCGGTCAAGTTATAGCCTGCGGGCAGAAGCGCCGCAACGACTAAGATTGGCGCGGCGCGCAATGCAACCTTGGAAATACGACCGGAGAGAGATTTCGTGTACCACATGGCGTAGAGGTCGACGGGGCGGCACAGCGAATACGAGATGCTGCCGGAGGTGATTTCCTCCAAAATGTCGCCGTCCAAGATCCACGAGGCGAACATGGCTAAAAACGCCTGCTGTATCCATGTGTAGTTGACGGTCGCCTGCAAGGTCATCGGAAAAGCGGTGGGGTCACTGCGGTAAAACGCGTGGTAGGCGAAGATGATCAAAAAGCCCCACGCAAATTGCGTGGAGATGCCTGCCAATGCCGCTGCGCGGTACTGCAAGCCCGTCACACAGCGCAGGCGGAAAAACGAAATGTATTTTTTAAGTTTCACGGCGCACCTCAAATATCAAACTGTTTGTAGAGCGCCGCGAGCGTTTCGTCAATCTGCCCGCTGCCGCCGCGCCGGATATCGTCGAGTGTGCCGTCTAATAAAATGCGCCCTTTGCCGATGAGCAGGACACGCTGCGCCAAGGCTTCCACGTCCTGCATGTCGTGCGTCGTTAAAATGACCGTGGTGCCGCGGCGCTTGTTCATATCAAGCACGAATTCGCGAACGGCGATCTTCGATACCGCGTCGAGCCCGATGGTGGGTTCATCCAAAAACAAGATGCGCGGGTCGTGCAGCAGGGAGGCGGCAATCTCGCACCGCATACGCTGCCCGAGCGACAGGCTGCGCGCCGGGGTCTTTAAGATCTCCGATAAATTCAGAAGGTCGGTTAAATCCCGTAAATTTCGCTTGTAAACATCTTCGGTCACGGCGTAAATGTCGCGGATAAGCTCGAATGAATCAATGACGGGCACGTCCCACCATAATTGACTGCGCTGCCCGAACACAACGCCGATCTGCGAAACATGCGCGCGGCGGTCTTTCCACGGCACGCGCCCGTCGATGACGCAGGTGCCGCTGTCCGGCGTTAAAATGCCGGAGAGAATTTTGATGGTGCTGCTTTTTCCGGCGCCGTTCGGGCCAATATAGCCCACGGCCTCGCCGTCTTCAATGCGGAACGAAACGTCGTTTAGGGCGTGAATTTCTTCGTACTCGCGGCTGAAAAATGCTTTTGCGGCGTTTTTAAAGCCTGCGTTTCGTTTTCGCACGCGGAAGGTCTTTTGTAAATGCTCTGCCTGAATCATAGTTTATTCCTCTTTTCCGTTAACGGTACGGACTTTCGGGCTAATGCGAACACAGAAACTGAAACACGGGCTATCAGTTTAATACAATTTTCATAAAATGTCAATAATTTGCACAAAAAATCCTGAAATTCTATTACAAAAAAGTGAAATTATGGCGAAGACGCTTTTTTTCGGTATCTTTATATATAAACAGGAATTTGGCACTGTGGAGCCGGAAATGCTAAAAGAAGCTTCAAAACGGATGCCGATCGGGAAGAATTCGCACATTCACAAAGTATTTACAAATTTTGGTGTTGACATTTCCTGACCTTTGCAGTATAGTATAGACAAGGGTTAGCACTCGGGAACATAGAGTGCTAAAACCTGAGAGGTGCAAGTATGGAACTGACAAAACGCAAACAAAATATACTTGCCTCGATCGTAGACGGATACATTCGCACGGGCGAGCCGGTGGGCTCCAAGTCCATTGCGGAAAAAGCAGGTGTTTCTTCCGCAACGGTGCGTAACGAGATGGCAGAGCTTACGGAGCTGGGGCTTTTGGAACAGCCGCACACCTCCGCGGGGCGTGTGCCTTCACAGGAGGGCTACCGCGAGTTCGTAGATGCGCTGATGCAGCCGGAAACGTTAACGGAAGCCGAAAAGCTTACGATAGACGCGATGCTTGCAAAAAGCGCGTTTGACCCGGAACGATTATTGCGTGGCGCGGCGAAAACGCTGGCGGCTTCTACACGGTACCTTGCGTTGAGCACCACGCCGAGCGGCGCGGATGCAAAGATCAAGGCGGTGCAGTTCGTGCAGACGAGCCGCCGCACCGCGATGCTCATTATGATGAGCAGCGCAGGTACCATGAAAAACAAGGTGTTTCACTGCGACTTTGATCTTTCAAACGAGATTATGCGCATTTTCTTCCGCGTGCTCAACGAGCGCGTGACAGGGCGCGACGTGGCGGAGATTAACCGGGCATTTGTGCAAAACCTTGCGATCTCGCTGGGTGATATGGCAATTTTGATGTCGCCGGCGCTGGCGGCGCTTTTGGAAGTGGCGCTTGAAACGATGCAGACGGAAATTTCCGTAAGCGGTCAGATGAACCTGCTGTTCTACCCGGAATACAAGCTTGGCGGGGCACGCCGGGTGATGGATATTCTGGAAAGACGGGAGCTTTTGACAGAACTTCTCGCAGGCAAGCAGAACCGCACGCAGATCAAGATCGGCACAGAGACCGGGCAGAACGCCTTGGCGGAATCGTCGGTCATTTGCTCACGGTACAGCGTGAACGGCAGAGATGCCGGCGCGGTCGCCGTGATCGGCCCGATGCGGATGCAGTACGCACACGTCGCGGCACAAACAGCATACGTCGCAGATCGTGTAGGCGAAATGCTTACGCGCATCATGCGGGAAGAATAGAGAAAGGAGCGTTGCCAGATGGCAGAGGAAAAGAAGCCTGTTCAGGAACCCGAGCAGGAAGCGAATACCGAGCCGGCAGAGGAATCTGCAAAGGCTGCGGAAAAGGAGAAAAAGAAAAAGAAGAGCGAGAAGATTCCGAAAGAGGATTACGACCGCTTGCAGGCGGAGTTCGACAGCCACAAGCAGCAGCACCTGCGCGTGCTTGCCGAGTACGATAACTTCCGCAAGCGTTCCGCAAACGAAAAGAACGCCGTTTACAATAACGCCGTTTCCGATACAATCAACGCGATTTTGCCGGTGGCCGATAATATCGACCGTGCACTGGCACAGGAAAATGTCTCCGCAGAGGATATGAAAAAAGGCGTTGAGATGATTGCAAACCAATTTAAGGCGAGCTTTGAAAAGCTTGGCATCCGAGAAGTCGGTCAGGTTGGTGAGCCGTTTGACCCGGCGCTGCACAACGCGGTGGCGCACATTGAAAGCGACGAGCTTGGCGAAAACGTCATTTCGGCGGTGTTCCAAAAGGGCTACATGCTGGGCGATAAGGTCGTAAGACACGCCATGGTACAGGTAGCAAACTAAATCAGCAAATATCCATTTATATAGTAATTCAGAATTCACACACTCATTTGAGTTAAAGGAAGGTAATTGATATGGCAAAGACAATTGGTATTGACCTTGGTACAACAAACTCTTGCGTAGCGGTTATTGAAGGCGGCGAGCCGGTCGTTATCGCAAACGCAGAAGGCGCAAGAACCACCCCGTCCGTCGTGGCATTCTCCAAGACAGGCGAGCGCATGGTCGGTCAGGTCGCAAAGCGTCAGGCGATTACGAACCCGGACCGCACGATCTCCTCTATTAAGAGAGAGATGGGCACAGACCACAAGGTGACGATCGACGGTAAGAGCTACACCCCGCAGGAAATCTCCGCAATGATCCTCCAGAAGCTGAAGGGCGACGCGGAAGCTTACCTCGGCGAGAGCGTTACGAGCGCAGTTATCACCGTTCCGGCGTACTTCACGGACGCGCAGCGTCAGGCAACGAAGGACGCGGGAAAGATCGCGGGCCTCGATGTAAAGCGTATCATCAACGAGCCGACGGCAGCAGCACTGTCCTACGGTATCGATAAGGAAGACGACCAGAAGATCATGGTTTATGACCTCGGCGGCGGTACGTTCGATGTTTCCATCATTGAGATGGGCGACGGCGTGCAGGAGGTTCTGGCTACGGCCGGCAATAACCGCCTTGGCGGCGACGACTTTGATAAGCGCGTCATGGATTGGATTATCAACAGCTTCAAGGTTTCCGACGGCATCGACCTTTCCGGCGATAAGATGGCTATGCAGCGTATTAAGGAAGCGGCAGAGAAGGCAAAAATCGAGCTTTCCGGCATGACGAGCGCTTCCATCAATCTGCCGTTCATCACGGCGGATGCGACCGGCCCGAAGCACCTTGACCTCACGCTCTCCAGAGCAAAGTTCAATGAGCTCACCGCAGACCTCGTTGAGAAGACCATGGGCCCGGTTCGTCAGGCACTGAGCGACTCCGGCCTCTCTATCGGTGAGATCAACAAGGTTCTCATGGTCGGCGGTTCCTCCAGAATTCCGGCTGTTCAGGAAGCGGTTAAGAAGCTCATCGGCAAAGAGCCGTTCAAGGGCATCAACCCGGACGAATGCGTTGCAATCGGCGCTGCACTTCAGGCAGGCGTTCTCGGCGGCGAAGTTCAGGGCTTGCTGTTGCTTGACGTTACTCCGCTTTCTCTCGGTGTTGAGACCATGGGCGGCGTGATGACGAAGATCATCGACAGAAACACCACGATCCCGACCAAGAAGAGCCAGATTTTCTCCACGGCGGCTGATGGTCAGACGCAGGTTGAGGTCAACGTTCTGCAGGGCGAGCGTGAATTTGCACGCGATAACAAGCAGTTGGGTCTCTTTAAGCTCGACGGTATCGCTCCGGCTCCGCGCGGCATCCCCCAGATTGAAGTTACATTTGACATCGACGCAAACGGCATCGTAAATGTTTCCGCTAAGGATCTCGGCACCGGTAAGGAACAGCACATCACGATTTCTTCTTCCTCCAACATGAGCAAGGAAGACATCGATAAGGCTGTTAAGGCGGCTGAGCAGTTTGCAGAGGAAGACAAGAAGCGCCGTGAAGAGGTTGAGACGAAGAACAATGCAGAGAACCTCTGCTACCAGGCGGAGAAGCTCGTAAACGAGAGCGGCGACAAGCTGGAAGAGGCGGACAAGACCGAAGTGAACAACAAGGTTGCAGCCCTGAAGACCACCATGCAGAACGGCACGGTCGAGGAGATCAAGTCCGGCATGGATGAGCTGCAGAAGGCGATTTACGCGGTCAGTGAGAAGCTGTATAAGGCAAGTGCACCGCAGCAGGGCGAGCAGGCAGCCCCGGGCGCAAACCCGCAGCAGGGCGGCCAGAACCCGAACGGTGACGTCTACGACGCAGACTACAAGGACGTTGATTAAGTTTTATAAATGACACGTTCAAAAGTGCAAGGGGAGCCGAAAGGCGTCCCTTGCCTTTTGGAGTTTGCGAGGAGATGACAGCGGATGGCGGACAACAAAAGAGATTATTATGAAGTGCTTGGGGTCGATAAGAGCGCATCAGACGATGTGATTAAAAAGGCGTACCGCAAGCTTGCAAAGCAATACCACCCGGACTTGAATCCCGGAGATAAAAATGCGGAAGCGAAGTTTAAGGAAGTCAACGAAGCGTATGAGGTGCTTTCTGATAAAGACAAGAAGGCGCGCTACGACCAGTTCGGCTTTGCGGGCGTAGACCCGAACTTCGGCGGCGGCGCGGGCGGCGGAAATCCGTATGCCGGCGGCGCAGGCGGTTTTGATTTTACCGATATTTTCGACAGCTTCTTCGGCGGCGGTTTCGGGGGCGGCGGACGCCGTGCGAACCCGAACGCACCGCGCCGCGGCAGTGACGTAGAGGCAAGCGTCACCCTTTCGTTTGAGGAAGCGGCAAAGGGCTGCAAGAAAAATGTGACCTACCACCAGATCGAAAATTGCCCGGATTGCAACGGCTCCGGCGCGGCTAAGGGCACAAGCCCCAAGACCTGCCCGAACTGCGGCGGCTCCGGCCAGGTGCGCATCAACCAGCGCACACCGTTCGGCGTGGTGCAGTCCACAAGCACGTGCGACCGCTGCCACGGCAGAGGCCAGATTGTCGATACCCCCTGCAAAACGTGCGACGGCAAGGGTAAGATCCGCCGCCAGAAGACGATCGAGATTTCCGTTCCGGCGGGTATCGATGACGATCAGATTCTGAATGTCGGCGGCAAGGGCAATGCCGGCTCCAACGGCGGTCCGAACGGCGACCTGCACGTATACATTACAGTTCGTCCGCATGCCATTTTCACGCGCCGCGGCAACGACGTTTGGTGCGATATGCCAATCACATTCACGCAGGCTGCACTCGGCGCGGAAGTCACGGTGCCGACGCTCGACGGTAAGGTGAGCTACACCGTACACGAGGGCACGCAGCCGGGCGACGTGTTCAAGCTCAAGGGCAAGGGTATTCAGAGCATCAACGGCAGAGGACGCGGTGACCAGTACGTGCGCGTAACCGTTGAAGTGCCGAAAAACCTGAGCAAGCGCCAAAAAGAGCTTTTGCAGGAATTTGAACAGAATGCCGACGAAAAGAACTATCAGAAGCGTAAAAGCTTCTTCGGCAAGATCAAAGACCTGTTTGAAGACTAAACACATGAAAGTTTAAAGTATCCTCCGTTCTGTACAGAGCGGGGGATATTTTGCTATATAAGCTCTTTACATTTTCAACTTTGCGCTCGTTGTGCAGCTTGGTATCGGCATTTTGGCGCTGCCCGACAATTTTCGTGCATTTTTTGTTGCAATTCGGTGCGTTTCGGACTATAATAAATAGCAGAAATCAACAAATGGAGGTTGACAAAAGTGAAAAAGAGAATATTTGCGCTGTGCAGCGCCTTGCTGCTCAGCCTGACTGTGTTCGCGGGTTGCGGATCAAAACCGACGGAGGAGAGCGCCGCAAGCGAGCCGGAAGCGACTGCCACGGCTGCTCCGACGGCAGAGGCTGAATCTTCCGCAGCAGAGAGCACCGCAGCACCCACGGAAGCACCTTCCACGGAACCGGCGAATGTGAACCTGCTCACCGGCCTGCCGACCTTGACGGACGGCGCCATCGGCAAACGTCCTGTCGCCGTAATGGTGAATAACGTAGACGCCGCCCTGCCGCAATATGGCATCTCCGCCGCAGACCTTATTTTTGAGTTACCGGTGGAATACGATCTGACCCGTTTGATGGCGGTGTACGGCGACTACACGCAGGTGCCGGACGTGTGTTCGGTGCGCAGTTGCCGATACTATTATCCAATTTTGGCGGTCGGGTTTGATGCGGTTTACGTGCATTGGGGAATTGACCCGACCATTGCGACGGAGACAATCAATAGCATGGAGATTGATCATTTCGATGCAGACTATTACGGTACAGGCAAGTATTTTGGCCGTGATAAGGATCGTATCAATGCGGGCTACGCCTGGGAGCATACCGGTGTGTTCTACGGTACAAAGGTGCCGGAAATGCTGGAAGATAGCAATGTTCGTACCGATTTGAAGGAAGATAAGATGGGCACAGCGTTTAAGTTCGTTGAGATGGACAAAAATGCTGCTCCGAGCGGAGAGGATGCAAAAAATATCCGTGTTGACTTTGGCGCGAATTACAGTACATTCAGCTATGATGCAGACAAGCATGTGTACATGAAAAACTACCAGAATAAGCCGCATATGGACTGCAAAACAAACGAGCAGCTGCAATTTGAGAATGTTATCGTTTTGGAAGCGGACATTTCCCTGCGTCCGAACGATGTTGATGGCCACAAGCTTATCAACTGGGAAGGCGGCGAAAATGCAAAGGGCTATTATATTTCCGAGGGCAAAATGGTGCCGATTACTTGGTCTAAGGCCGGTATGTATGACCCGCTGAAGTTCTTTGACGCGAACGGCAACGAGTTGCAGTTCAATCGCGGTAAGTCCTACATTGCGTTCACCTATGCGGGAAACTGCAAGGTTGAAGGGTAAAAGTTAAGAAAACAGACAAAAAGAGCTATCTGACTTCTCTAACAGAAATCAGATAGCTCTTTATTCTTGGATAATCTAAAATGTTGTCATTTTGTTGTCACGGGGCAATTCCGTAACCCAAAAGTCCAGCATTTTCAAGGCTTTTTGACCTTTCGGGTATTACTCAAATTCGATCGTTGCCGGGGGTTTGCCGGTGCAGTCGTAAAGGACGCGGTTGACGTGCTGGACCTCGTTGACGATGCGGCTGGTGACGGTTTGGAGCAGGCTCCACGGAATCTCGGCGGCTTCGGCCGTCATGAAATCGGTGGTGGTCACGGCGCGCAGGGCCACGGCATAGTCGTAGGTGCGCTCGTCGCCCATAACGCCCACACTGCGCATGTTGGTCAGCGCGGCGTAGTACTGGCTGATGCTCTTATCGAGACCGGCTTTTGCGATCTCCTCGCGCCAGATGGCGTCGGCTTCCTGCACCATCTTGACCTTATCCGGCGTGACTTCGCCGATGATGCGGATGGCAAGGCCGGGGCCGGGGAACGGCTGGCGGCTGACGAGATATTCCGGCAGACCCAGCTCACGGCCGGCCTGACGTGTCTCGTCCTTAAAGAGGTCACGCAGCGGCTCGACGATCTCCTTGAAATCGACGTAATCCGGCAGACCGCCTACGTTGTGGTGCGACTTGATGACGGTGCTTTCGCCGCCGAGGCCGCTTTCCACGACGTCGGGGTAGATGGTGCCCTGCGCGAGGAAATCAACGGCGCCAATCTTCTTTGCTTCTTCTTCAAAGACGCGGATGAACTCTTCGCCGATGATCTTGCGCTTTTTCTCCGGCTCAGATACGCCGGCGAGCTTATCGTAGAAGCGCTGGCGAGCGTTGACGCAGACGAAATTGAGCTCGAACTGGCCGTTCGGGCCGAAGACCTCGCAGACTTCTTCCATCTCGTTCTTGCGCAGCAGGCCGTGGTCGACGAATACACAGGTGAGCTGCTTGCCGACGGCTTTAGAGAGCATGGCTGCCGCAACGGAGGAATCAACACCGCCGGAAAGGGCGCACAGCACTTTGCCATCGCCAATCTTCTCACGCAGCGCCTTGACGCTCGTTTCAACGAAGGAGCCCATTTTCCAGTCGCCCTTGCAGCCGCAGACGTTGTAGACAAAATTGTGCAGCATCGTCTTGCCTTCCGGCGTGTGGAGCACTTCCGGGTGGAACTGGAAGCCGTAGAGGTTCTTTTCCGGCAGCTCGATGGCGGCGACCGGGCAGTTATCGGTATACGCGGAAATTGTGAAGCCTGTGGGCGCGGTCTCGGCGTAGTCGTTGTGGCTCATCCAGCAAATGGTCTCCGGGCTGACGTTCTCAAAGACCTTGGACTTGGTATCGACGTGAACCAGCGTTTTGCCGTATTCACGCTCCGGCGCCTTGCAGACATGACCGCCGAGCAGATGCGTCATGAGCTGGAAGCCGTAGCAAAGTCCGAGCACGGGGATACCGAGATCGAAAATCGCGGGATCAATGGTCGGCGCACCGTCGACGTAAACGCTGTTCGGGCCGCCGGTGAAGATGATGCCCTTGGGGTTCTGCGCGCGAATGGCGTCAAGACCCACGCGGTAGGACACGATCTCGCAGTATACATTGCACTCGCGGACGCGGCGTGCGACCAGCTGGTTATACTGTCCGCCGAAGTCCACTACGAGCACTTTTTCGTTTTGTGGCATATTACACCCTGCCTTCCTGAATTTAAAACGTTGGTTCAACGATTGAATACAATTCTATTTTACTCCACTGTGACAGATTTTGCAAGATTGCGCGGCTTATCAATATCGCAGCCCTTCATGGAGGCGACATAGTACGCAAACAGCTGCATCGGGATGACCGAGAGGGAGGGGAGCATGAACGATGCGGTCTTCGGAATGTAGAACACCATATCCGTCTGCCCGGCAATCTCTTTTTTGTCTTCCGTCGCAACACCCAGCACCACAGCGCCGCGCGCCTTGACCTCTTTGATATTCGACATCATCTTATCAAAGAGGCGGGCGTCGGTCGCAAGCGCGATGACAAGCGTGCCCTCTTCGATGAGGGAGATCGGGCCGTGCTTGAGCTCGCCCGCGGCGTAGGCCTCGGAGTGAATGTAAGAAATCTCCTTGAGCTTGAGGGAAGCCTCCAGAGACGCGGCATAATCGACATTGCGGCCGATGAAGTACATGTCGCTCGCGTTGAAATATTTGGAAGCAAAGAACTGAATGTTCTCCTTGTGCTTTAGCATTTCGTCAATCTGCTCCGGCAGTTTTTCGAGCGCCGCGATGTATGCACGGAGCTGCTCCTGCGTGAATTTGCCGAGCTGCTCGCCGATGTACAGCGCCAGAAGATAAATGACCGCAAGCTGCGTGCTGTATGCTTTTGTGGACGCGACGGAAATTTCCGGGCCTGCCCACGTATACAGCACGTCGTCCGATTCGGTTGCAATGGTACTGCCGACAACGTTCACGACGGAGAGCACACGACAGCCCGCACGCTTCGCTTCGCGCAGCGCCGCCAGCGTATCGGCGGTCTCGCCGGACTGGCTGATGATGATCATGAGCGTGTTTTCGTTGAGGATCGGGTCGCGGTAACGGAACTCAGATGCAACATCCACTTCGACCGGGATGCGCAGCAGTTCTTCAAACGCGTACTTTGCCACGACGCCCACGTGGTACGCCGTGCCACACGCCACGATGTTGATTTTTGTGAAGCGGCGCAGCTCCTCGGCGGTCAAGGTGATGTCATCAAGCACGATGTGCCCGTTGCGGATACGCGGCGTAATGGTATCACGCACGGCTTTCGGCTGCTCGAAGATCTCCTTCATCATGAAATGCTCAAAGCCGCCCTTTTCGGCCGCTTCAATATCCCACTCGATGTGCTCGATCTCTTTTTCGACCGGCTCGCCGTCTGCGTTATAGAACTTCACGCCGTCGCGGGTGAGCTCTGCAATTTCGTTATCTTTTAAGCGGCAGACCTCACGCGTCTTTGATAAGATCGCGGGAATGTCGGACGCGATGAAATTTTCGCCCTGCCCGATGCCGATGATGAGCGGGCTGTCCTTGCGTACCGCGTAGATGCAGTCCGGGTGGTCGGCACTGATGATGCCGAGCGCATAACTGCCCTCCACCTTGGAGATGACCTTTTCAATCGTCTCCAGAATGTCGCCCTTATCGTAGTATTCGAGCATCTGCGCGACAACCTCTGTATCGGTTTCCGATACGAACTGTACGCCGCGGCGCATGAGGTGCTGCTTGAGGTAGAGATAATTCTCGATGATGCCGTTATGCACAACGGCAAAACGACCGCCCTCGCTCACCTGCGGGTGCGAGTTCACATCGCTCGGTGCGCCGTGCGTCGCCCAGCGCGTGTGGCCGATGCCGAGCGTACCGGTCAGTGCTTTGCCGCCGTCCAACAGGTCGCTCAGCACGCGCAGCCGGCCTTTCGATTTTACAACTTTCAATCCGTCTTCCGAGAAGACTGCTACACCTGCGGAGTCATATCCGCGGTATTCCAACTTTTCCAACCCCTGCAAGAGAACGGGTACTGCCTGATCGTTACCGATATAACCGACGATTCCGCACATATCCTAAACCATCCTTTCAGAATTTACAATTCAAAATTGGTTATTCTTTGTACAGTGGAAATATAACTGTATTTAATGATTTGTATGCAAAGTAGGGGAAAGCAGGCGGCTTGGGGCTGCCTGCTTTCTTAGAATATCTTAAATTAGCGATACATGATGTCTTCGCGGGCAGGGCCGTTCGAAACCATGCAGACCGGAACACCGAGGTGCTTTTCGGCAAACTCGACGTAATGACGTGCGTTCTCCGGGAGATCCTCGAACTTCTTGATGCCGCGGATGTCACATTTCCAACCCGGGAGCTTCTCGAAAATCGGCTTGCAGCGCTTGAGCTCCGTAGTGGTCGGGAAGTAATCAATCTGCTTGCCGTCGAGCTCGTAGCCGACGCAGACCGGAATCTCATCGAGATAGCCGAGTGCATCAAGTACGGTCATGGCAACGCCGGTTGCGCCCTGCACCTGGCACCCATAGCGGGCTGCAACGAGGTCGAGCCAGCCAACACGACGCGGACGGCCGGTGGTAGCACCGTACTCGCCCTTATCGCCGCCGCGCTTTCTCAGCTCTTCCGCTTCATCGCCGAAAATCTCGGAAACGAACTCGCCTGCGCCGACAGCGCTGGAATACGCCTTAACGACCGTGTAAATCTCTTTGATCTCATACGGCGGGATGCCGCCTGCGCCGACAGCGCCGAAGCCGGCGACCGGGGAAGAGGAGGTGACCATCGGATAAATGCCGAGGTCCGGGTCCTTCAGGGAGCCGAGCTGACCCTCGAGCAGAATGGTTTTGCCTTCCTTAACGGCGTTGTGGAGAATGGTGAATGTATCGGCCACATACGGCGCGATGAGTTCCTTGTACTCCATGAGCTTTGCGTAAATCTCTTCGCGGTCGAGCGGCTCTACCTTATAAAGTTCGGTGTAGAGTACATTCTTGAGATCGAGCACATGGTCAATCTTCTCCATCAGGTCCTCTTTGCTGCCAAACAGCTCGCTGACCTGAAAGCCGATCTTTGCGTACTTATCGGAATAGAACGGTGCGATGCCGCTCTTGGTGGAACCAAAGGACTTAGAAGCCAGACGGGCTTCTTCCATGCCGTCCAGTGCCTTGTGGTACGGCATAACGATCTGGCAGCGGTTGGAGATGAGAATGTTCGGCATCGGAACGCCCTGTTCCGTTACAGACTTGAGCTCGTCGATGAAGTTTTCAACGGAGAGCGCAACGCCGTTGCCAATGATATTGAGGATGTTCTTTCTAAAAATACCGGAGGGCAGCTGATGCAGAGCAAAGCGACCGTAATTGGTGATGATCGTGTGGCCGGCGTTGCTGCCGCCCTGGAAACGAACAACGATATCGGAATCTTCCGCCAGAATATCGGTGATTTTGCCTTTTCCTTCGTCGCCCCAGCAGGCGCCGACAATTGCTTTTACCATAATAGTTCAAGCCTTTCTAATATATATTTATTTCCTCCCAAAGCCGTTTAAAACGGCGGGGTGAATTACAGATTGATCTCTGCGGTTTCCGTTTCGGTGTCTGCATAGCGATCGAGAATCGGCTTTACGACATCGTGAAGGAAAATTTCGGTCTGGCGCGGTGCGCGGCCGACATACTTGTGCGGGTCTACGATGCCCTTGAGCTCGTCGAGTGTGACACCGAAGATCGGGTCGTTTGCGATGCGCTCCAGAAGGTCGTTTTCACCGCCCTCTTCCTTAATGACCTTAGAGGCTGCCATGGAGTGCACGCGCACGTGCTCGTGCAGCTCCTGACGGTCTGCGCCGCGCTTTGCGGCGTCCATCATGATGTTTTCCGTCGCCATGAACGGCAGCTCGCGGCGGAGGTGCTGCTCGATGACCTTCGGGTAAACCACAAGGCCGTCCGCAACGTTCATTACAAGGTTCAGGATCGCGTCGGTCGCAAGGAAAGCTTCCGGCACGCTGATGCGCTTGTTCGCGGAGTCGTCCAGCGTGCGCTCAAACCACTGCGTAGAAGCGGTAATCGCCGGGTTCAGCGCGTCTACGACAATGTAGCGTGCAAGGGAGGCGATACGCTCGCTGCGCATCGGGTTGCGCTTATACGCCATGGCGGAGGAACCGATCTGGTTCTTCTCAAACGGCTCTTCCACTTCCTTCAGGTGCTGCAGAAGACGGATGTCGTTCGAGAATTTTGCGGCGCTCTGCGCGATGCAGCTCAAAACGTTCAGCATCTGGCTGTCAAGCTTACGCGGGTAGGTCTGTCCGGAGACGGCAAAGCAGCTCTCATAGCCCATTTTCTCGGCGATTTTCGCGTCGATCTTTGCGGCCATTTCATCGTTGCCGTCGAAAAGCTCAAGGAAGCTTGCCTGTGTGCCCGTGGTGCCCTTGGAGCCGAGCAGCTTCGCTTTGCTGAGCTGATACTCCACGTCTTCAAGGTCCATCAGAAACTCCTGCATCCACAGCGTGGCGCGCTTGCCCACGGTGGTCGGCTGTGCCGGCTGGAAGTGGGTGAAGGCGAGCGTGGGCAGGTCTTTATACTCTTCCGCAAAATGGGAAAGAATGCGGATGACATTGACGAGCTTCTTCCTAACAATTTTCATGGCTTCCGTCATGATGATGATGTCGGTGTTGTCGCCGACATAGCAGCTTGTTGCGCCGAGGTGGATGATGCCGGCAGCCTTCGGGCACTGCTGGCCGTAGGCATACACATGGCTCATCACGTCGTGGCGCACAAGGCGCTCGCGCTCTTCGGCGACTTCATAGTTGATGTCCTCGGCGTGTGCCTTCAGCTCATCGACCTGTTCCTGCGTGACCGGCAGACCGAGCTCCATTTCGCTCTCTGCAAGGGCGATCCAAAGGCGGCGCCAGGTCTTGAACTTCATGTCCGGCGAAAACAGGTACTTCATCTCTTTGTCGGCATAGCGGGAGGACAGGGGGGATTCATACGTATCTCTCATGTTTATCTTTTCCTTTAATCTAATAAATAACAAACGGAGAATGCGGCAATAAACCGCGTAAACGGAGCCTCCGCGCTTTCGGGGACTCCGTTTCGTTATATGCTTTACAGTCAGTTCAGGCCGATGCGCTTCATCATTTCGGCATAAGCCTCTTCCACACCGCCCATGTCGCGGCGGAAACGGTCCTTATCGAGCTTTTCATGGGTGTTGATGTCCCAGAAGCGGCAGGTATCCGGGGAAATCTCGTCTGCGAGGATAATCTCGCCGTCGGAGGTCTTGCCGAATTCGATCTTGAAGTCGATGAGGTCAACGCCGATGCTCTTGAAGAACTCCAGCATGAGCTCGTTGACCTTCAGAGCCATCGAGCTGATCTTATCAATCTCCTCCTGCGTTGCAAAGCCGGCAGCGAGGATATGGTAATTGTTGACCATCGGATCGCCGAGATCGTCGTTCTTGTAGCAGAACTCCAGGACCGGTACGCGCATGGGGGTGCCTTCCTCAAGGCCGAGGCGCTTAGAGAGACTGCCGGCTGCCTTGTTGCGGACGATGACTTCGAGCGGAACGATGCTGACCTTGCGCACGACGGTGTCGCGGTCGGAAAGCTCTTCTACAAAGTGGGTCTTGATGCCGTGCTTTTCAAGCAGCTGGAACATGAAGTTGGACATACGGTTGTTGACAACGCCTTTGCCGACGATGGTGCCCTTCTTGAGGCCGTTGAACGCGGTCGCGTCATCTTTATAGGAAACGATGCAATAATCCGGGTTCTCCGTTGCGTAAACTTTCTTTGCTTTGCCCTCGTAGAGTAATTCGGTCTTCTGCATAATACATTACCATACCTTTCTTCATTGAGCGTTTGGCGCGGGCGAAAAGCCGAAAACGGCAAAATTTTCTCCCGTGCATTATCATACACTTTAATTCTATAGAAAAGTGCACCGAATGTCAATCTTTTTCCGAAAACCGCCGTGCAAGAATTCGTACAATTTCAGGGTATGAGACGAAAGAATACTGGTGCTTTTACAACAAAAGAAAGTGAACTTGCAGAATTGAAACAGGTTTCCTTCAAAATTCATCGCTTTGCGGTGCTGAAACTTTTTTGAAATTTTTCGCAAAAACATATTGAAAACACGAAAAACCTGTGGTAAAATGTAAATGTTTTCAGGAAACGGGCAAAAAGGCCCAAAAGACCGAAGGGAGTTCTTTTTGCAGGATTTAAAGGTAAAAACTGCGTTTCCTGTGCTTTTCTTATTTTTCAATCTATTTTCTAAGGAGCGATCGTTATGTCTTATGTAAGCGAACAGCTGGAACACCTTAAAAAGCTGAATTCCAATGAGCCGGAATTCATTCAGGCTGCAACGGAAGTTCTCACCACTTTGGAGCCGGTCATTGAAGCAAACCCGCAGTATGAGGCTGCCGGTATCTTGGAGCGTCTCACCGAGCCGGAGCGCCAGATCATGTTCCGCGTGCCGTGGGTCGACGATAACGGCAAGGTTCATGTGAACCGCGGCTACCGCGTACAGTTCAACTCTGCGATCGGTCCGTATAAGGGCGGTCTGCGTCTGCACCCGTCCGTTAACCTTGGCATCATCAAGTTCCTCGGCTTCGAGCAGATTCTCAAGAACTCCCTGACCGGCCTGCCCATCGGCGGCGGCAAGGGCGGCTCCGATTTCGACCCGAAGGGCAAGAGCGACCGCGAGATTATGGTGTTCTGCCAGAGCTTCATGACCGAGCTTTACAGACACATCGGCGCTGATACGGATGTACCGGCGGGCGATATCGGCGTAGGCGGCAGAGAAATCGGCTACCTCTACGGCCAGTATAAGAGAATCCGTAACTGCTATGAGGGCGTTCTTACCGGCAAGGGTCTCACCTACGGCGGCTCCCTCGCCCGTACGGAAGCGACGGGCTACGGCCTGCTGTACTTCACCGATGCGATGATGAAGAAGAACGGCATGGATATTAAGGGCAAGACGGTTGTTATCTCCGGCGCCGGCAACGTTGCAATTTATGCAACCGAAAAGGCACAGCAGCTTGGCGCTAAGGTTGTTACCATGTCTGATTCCACCGGCTGGATCTACGACGCGGAGGGCATCGACCTCGCAGCTGTCAAGGAGATCAAGGAGGTTAAGCGCGCACGTCTCACCGAGTACAAGAAGTACAGACCGAACAGCGAGTACCACGAGGGTAAGGGCGTTTGGACGGTTCCGTGCGATGTGGCTCTGCCGTGCGCAACGCAGAACGAACTGAACGAAGAAGACGCGAAGACGCTCGTTAAGAATGGCGTACAGGTCGTTGCCGAGGGCGCGAACATGCCGTCCACCATTGAGGCTACGAATGTCTTCCAGCAGGCCGGTATTCTGTTTGCACCGGGCAAGGCTGCAAACGCAGGCGGCGTTGCGACCTCTGCTCTTGAGATGAGCCAGAACAGCGAGCGTCTCTCCTGGAGCTTTGAAGAAGTTGACGCAAAGCTGAAGGGCATCATGGAGAACATCTTTGCGAACGTAGACGCGGCTGCCGAGAAGTACGGCCACCCGAAGAATTATGTCATGGGCGCAAACATCGCGGGCTTCGTGAAGGTCGCAGATGCTATGCTCGCACAGGGCATTGTCTGATCCTGATTTGATTTAAAACAGAATAAAGCTTAAAAGGCGCTGTGTGGTTTAAAACCTGCACAGCGCCTTTTGCTTATTAAGGAAGTCATTCTAAACTACGGAGGATGGAACAACACAAACGAAATTTATCACAGCGGGATGAAAAAGTAAATACGGAAAATAAAAAAATGGACACCGAAACGATGTCCATAATTTTATTGCCAGCTCTTTTATACTGCTCTTGTAACCTTGCCGGAACGCAAGCAGCGGGTGCAGGCGTATACACGCTTCGGTGTACCGTTAACAAGTGCCTTTACTCGTCTGATATTCGGTTTCCAAGTTCTGTTGGAACGTCTGTGGGAGTGGGAAACCTTGATGCCGAAGGATACGTCCTTTCCGCAAATTTCACATTTAGCCATCTATCTGCACCTCCTTAAAGTGCCTAATTCTTCATTGCAACGTTAGTATTGTAGCAGAAACGAACGCAAAATGCAAGATTTATTTTTAAAAATGGGAACTAAATTTTGAAAAAACTCGCTTTTCCGCATCTTTTGCTAAAACGAAAAGTTGTTCACAGAATGTTTTTACGGAAAAGAATTGTTTTTTCGTCCTCTATGCTTTATAATTCTATAAGGTATATCCGAAACCGTTTTCGGGTGCACCCCCACAGAAAGAGGTGTTATATTTGCTTTTTAATTCGATCATGACCTTGCTGCGCGGCGGCGCTGTTGATCCGCTCAGTGTTATCATTCAGATTTTAGCCACGCTCGTCATCGTTTTCCTTGCGCTGCCGCTGCACGAGCTTGCGCACGGTTGGGTGGCGTACAAACTCGGTGACCCTACCGCAAAGTATGAGGGTCGCTTGACGCTGAACCCGCTTGCAAGCATTGACCCGATGGGTGCGATGTTCCTTTTGCTTTTCGGCATCGGTTGGGCAAAGCCCGTGCCGATCGACAGCCGGTATTTTAAAAATCCGCGCTCCGGCGTGGCGCTCACGTCCCTTGCGGGCCCGGCGGCGAACCTGCTTGCATCTTATGTCGGCTGCGTTATTTATTATGCTATTGCGGCTTTTGCGCCGTACAACGCGTTTGTGCATTACATTTTACTGTTCTTCAGCTATTTTTCGTTTATCAACGCGGTGCTGGCGGTCTTCAACCTTGTGCCGCTGCCGCCGCTTGACGGCTCCAAAATTTTGGCGGCGCTGCTTAGCGACCGCGCACGCTACAAGTTCTACCAGTACCAGAACATGCTCTCCATGATCGGCATGCTGCTCATTGTTTCCGGTGCGCTCACGGGTCCGCTGAGTGTGCTTGAAAACGCCGTATACGGCGGTGTGAGCTGGCTTGCGGCGTTGCCGTTCCGTCTGGTCGGCGTATTGTGATCGTGTATGAACATGGAAAAAACGGAAACACTTTCCTATAAGCTCGATGTGTTTGAGGGTCCGCTCGACCTGCTGCTCAACCTCATCGCAAAAAACAAACTCAACATCTACGATATTCCCATCGCAGAGCTTTTAGAGCAGTACATGGCGCAGATTCACGAGATGCAGGCGGCAGATATGGACGTTGCGAGCGAATTTCTTGAGATGGCGGCGCGTCTTGTGCACATCAAAAGTGTTTCACTGCTGCCGAAAAAAGAAGAGGAAGCGGCATTGAAGCAAGAGCTGACCGGTCAGCTGCTTGAATATCAGCAGTGCAAGGAAGCGGCCATGCGTCTGCGCGAGCGGTTTTCGCTCGACGGCATCGTGCGTGCGCAGACGGATATTCCCGCAGATCTCACCTATAAGCGCCATCATAAGCCGCAGGAGCTGCTTTCGGCGTATTTGTCGATGCTCGGCAAAAAGAAGCCGCCGGAGCCGCAGAAGCCGGAGGACACCATCTCAAAGCTCATCACGCGCCGTGTGGTCTCCGTGGCTTCGCAAATTGTTTTCGTGCTGCGCAGCCTGTGGAAAAAGCGGCATGTGTCGTTAAAAGAGTTGTTCCGCGGCAAAAACGACCCTTCGGAGCGCGTGGCGGCGTTCCTCGCCGTTTTGGAGCTTGTCAAGGACAAGCGATTGCGCGTGGACGGTGACGGCGAAGACTGCGAGATCAAACTGACGAACGGAGGCGAGTAAGCTGAATAAAAAGAAAATGCTCGGCATGATGGAGGCAATCTTATTCGCGTGCGGCGACCCGATCGACATCGATAAGCTGGCGCAGGCGCTTAACACCGAGGAAGAGAACGTTCTGGAGCTCAGCCGAACGCTTCAGGCGAAATATAACAAGGAAGAAAGCGGCATCCATTTGCTGCAATTAGACCACACATTGCAGTTTGCCGTGAATCCCGTGTTTTTGGCACCGGTGCGCACAGCGTTAGACCTCAGAAGCAGCGCGCCGCTCTCGCAGGCTGCCATGGAGGTGCTGGCGGTCATCGCATATAATCAGCCTGTCACGAAAGCGTTTGTGGAGCAGGTGCGCGGCGTGGATTGTTCGGGCGTCATCGGCAGCCTGGTGCAGAAAGCGCTCATTGAAGAGCGCGGGCGACTCGACCTTCCCGGTAAGCCGCTATTATACGGCACGACGGAAAATTTCCTGCGCTGCATGGGTATCCGTTCACTTTTGGAGCTGCCGCCTTTGCCGCAGGAGGAAGAAACCGAAAATGCACCTCAAAACGACGGGGCAGACAAAGCATGATCGTTTTATGGATTCTGCTCGGGCTCATCGCGCTGATTTTTCTTCTGCTGTGCATCCCTGTGCGGTTCGATCTGAACTATAACGGAGAGGCGACCGTTTTTATACGGTATCTCTTTTTAAAATACCGCGTGCTTCCCGCACCGGAGAAAAAACCGGAGCCGAAAAAAGAGAAGAAACCGAGCGAAAAAAAGTCTGAAGAAAAAGCCAAGGAGAAAAAACCGAACCCGCTTTTGCAGCAGGTGAAAAAATATAAGGAAGCCGAGGGACTTACGGGGCTTTTAACGCTCGCGAAAGATTTGTTAAAGGCCACCGGCACGCGCTTTGGAAAGCTTTTAAAGCACATAAAGCTGAAAGATTTCGACCTATACGTGCTCGTCGGCGGCGGGAAAGATGCCGCCGAAATTGCTATCCTGTACGGAGAGGTGTGTGCGGGCGTGTACCCGGCTGTGTCGGTCTTGCTCGGTTTAACAAACTGCAAGTCGCCGCATGGACGTGTTTCCGTCGATCTCGATTACAGCGTAAAGGAACCGAAGGTTTTATGTACGGCAAGCGGCGCGGTATGTCCGCTGTTCGTCGTGCACCACGGTGTGCAGTTTATACTGCGCACGATATTGCCGTTTTACAATAAATTTCAAAGTGCCGGAAAGCCTGCCGTAAAATCCGCAGCGCCGGCAGCAAATAAAAAGGAGAGAACAACATGAGTGAAAATAAGGTCAACAGCCTGCTCGGCGTTTCCATGGACAAAATCAAGGAAATGGTGGACGTGAACACCGTTATCGGCGATCCCATCACCGCGCCGGACGGCACCACGGTCATCCCGGTTTCGCGTGTGAGCTACGGCTTTGCAGGCGGCGGCTCCGACCTGCCTTCTAAAGCGCAGCCGGAAAAGGGCCTCTTTGCCGGCGGCAGCGGCGCGGGCATTACCATTCAGCCTATTGCGTTTTTGGCAATCTCGAACGGCAATGTGCGCATTTTGCAGATTGAGCCGTATGTTTCGTCTGTCGATCGCGTTGTGGCGAGTGTGCCGGACGTAGTGGACAAGATCGCCGGACTTTTCAACAAGGATAAGAAAGACAAAGAGAACGAGGATATTTCCCTGCCCCCGCAGTATTGATTGTATAATCCAGCCGCCTGCCGCGTATACATGCCGTGGCAGGTGGTGATTTTTGCGAAAGATACTTTGTGTTTTGCTGGCGGTCGTTTTTGTGTGGGGCAGTCTGCCGGTTTCGGCGGAGACGGCGGAGTCCGTAAGCGTTTCGGCGTATGCCGCCGTACTGTATGAGCCCGTGAGCGGCACGGTCTTATTTGAAAAGAACAGCCGCGAGGTACTGCCCGTTGCGAGCACGACGAAAATCATGACGGCGCTGTTGGCATTTGAAAGTGAGCATAGGGGTGATCCCGTGACGATCACGCCGGAAATGATAAGCGTGGAGGGCTCCTCTATGGGGCTGCGCGCCGGGGAGGTGCTTGCACTCGGCGACATCGCCCGCGGCATGATGATGGCCTCCGGCAACGATGGTGCGAATGCGATAGCGCTGTATCTGTCCGATTCGACGGAAGCATTTTCCGAAAAAATGAACGCGCGCGCCGCAGAGCTTCATATGATGCAGACGCATTTCGTCACGCCCTCGGGGCTCGATGCCGAGGGGCACGGCTCCACGGCGTATGACATGGCGCTGCTTGCCGCAGAAGCGATGCAAAATGAAGAGTTTGCCGCGGCGGTGGGGCGGACGACGCTTTCCGTGCCGTTTGTTTCGCCCGAAAAAACCGTGCGGTATGAAAATCACAATCGTTTACTAAAGCTGTACCCGGACTGCACGGGCATCAAAACGGGCTTTACGAAAAAGGCCGGGCGCTGCCTTGTGTCTTCCGCAGAGCGGGACGGCGCACGGCTCATTTGTGTGACATTAAATGCCCCGGATGACTGGAACGACCACATGAATTTGTACGATTACGGCTTTGCACAGCTTGCAGAGCGAACATATACGGCGGGTTTTCAGCCGATTTCGCTTCCCGTTGTCGGTGGTGAAAAAGAGTGCATAAGTCTCACGCTCCAAACGCAGGAAAGCGCCGTTTTGCCGAAAGATGTGACGGTCACGGCGGGGTGCATTCTGCCGCAATTTGTGTATGCGCCGGTAGAAAAAGGCGACGTAATCGGCTGCGTGCGATACAGCGTAAACGGCAAGGTTCTAAAGGAAACACCGCTTGTTTCAAGCGAAGATTGTGCTTTGCAAAAGGACGAACGCACATGGCTTCAAAAGTGGTTCGCCCGCTTTTTGAGAAGCACAAGCTTTATAAATTGAGAGATACAGAGAAAGGTTTTGAACTATGGCTAAAGATACAAGACTGCAAAAGATGCTTGCGGAGTGCGGCATCGCTTCGCGCCGCAAGGCAGAGGAGATGATCGCGGCGGGGCGCGTTGCGGTCAACGGCGTTCGCGCGCAGATCGGCGACAAGGTGGACGTGAAGAAAGACAAGGTTACCGTAGACGGTCAGCGCGTGCAGACCGTGGACGAAAAGGTGTACATAATGGTGCATAAGCCGCGCGGCTATTTGACCTCCATGTCCGACGACCGCGGCAGAAAGTGCGTCAGCGAGCTTGTGGAGGAGCTGCCTGTGAGATTATTCCCCATCGGCCGTCTCGATAAAGACTCCGAGGGCTTGCTGCTCATGACGAACGACGGCGATTTTGCAAATCTCATCGCGCACCCGTCTACACATGTGCCGAAGGTGTACCGTGTTACGGTGCGCCCCGGCGTAACGGAAGAACAGCTGACGCGTCTTGCGGTCGGTGTGGAAATCGACGGCAGAATGACCGCCCCGGCTTCCGTGCGTGTTTTGGAGCAGCAGCCCGGCCGCGTGGTGCTGGAATTCGTGCTGCATGAGGGCCGCAACCGCCAGATCCGCAACATGTGTGAAGCAGTGGGCCTTGAAGTGGCCAGACTGAAGCGCACGGCCATCGGCGCGGTGAAGCTCGGCATGCTGCCGCAGGGGCGCTTCCGTGACCTGACCCCGGACGAAGTGCGCAGATTACGCGCTGCCGCACAGAAAAAAGGAAACGCGCAGAACACACAGCGCGAGGAGGAAAAACAAAATGCTGCAAATCGTACCAATGGCGGAAAAAACAGAAGAAGCCGCCCTGCTGGCAAAAACAGAGGGCGCACCCGATAACGGCCGTGTGCTTGTGATGACGGATGGCGAAGAAACGCTCGGCTATGTCGTCGTCGCGCTTGAAGACGACACGCTTGTGTTCTACGGCTTTTCCGTCTCCGGGCAGACCGATTTCACAAAAGCAAAGCCCGACCCCATGACGACTTTTGTGCTCGATACACTTATGCGCTCCGCCGCGTCGTTTGGCGAGACGAACGGCATGAATCACATCCGCACCGCGTTTCCGGATTTTTTTGATTTCTTCAAGCAGCGCGGGTTTGCGGTTGCGGAAGATCACGCCGAAGCGCCGATGAGCCTCATCGTGCATTACGAATAAAACCCAAAATGCCGCAAAGCGAAACTTCTTTATGCGGTATTGCCTCAAAATTGCCGCGGGCTGCTGCCTGCGGTGTTTTGTTTTTTCCGAAAATTCCGATTTTCGCCCGCGATAGGTTGCATTTTCCGGCTTAAAATGGTAAAATATCTTGATAGAATTAAAGTCGGGTACTATGTCCTCTGTGAGGAACACAAAATATCCCGAAAAACATAGACAGAATTTTAGAAAAGAGATGATCCTATGCTGAAAAGCATGACCGGGTACGGCCGCTGCGAAGAAACCGTCAACGGCAGACACATTACGGCGGAGCTGAAATCGGTCAACCACAAGTATTTTGAGTTTTCTCCCCGTGTGACGCGCGGCTACGGATTCCTTGAGGATAAGCTGAAAACCTACGTGCAGAGCCGTGTGGCACGCGGCAAGATCGATTTTTATTTGAGCATTGAGACACTGGAGGACACGGATGTCGTTGTCAGTGTGAACCACTCGCTTGCCGCGGGTTATATTGCGGCGTTCCGCGAGCTTTCCGAGCGCTACCATCTGCCGGACACCGTTACCGTCAATTCTCTTTCGCGCTACCCCGATATTTTTTCCGTGCACAAGGCGCCGGAGGATGAGGAAGCCATTTGGGCAGACGTGAAGCAGGTTGCTGAAAAAGCGGTGGACGCGTTTATTCAAATGCGCGAGACGGAGGGACAGCGTCTTTATGAGGACGTCATGTCGCGTGCAGAGACGATTTTAAACATCGTCGGGCAGATTGAAGAGCGCTCCCCGGAGACCGTCACGGAATACCGCGAGCGTCTGGAAGCAAAGCTGCGCGAGGTACTGAACGACACCACGATCGACGAGCAGCGCATTTTGACCGAAGCCGCCATTTTTGCGGATAAGGTCGCCGTGGCGGAAGAAACCGTGCGTCTGCGCAGCCATTTCGACCAGCTTAAGGCGTTCTTGAGCGCCGAAGAGCCCTCCGGTCGAAAAATGGATTTTCTTGTACAGGAAATGAACCGCGAAGCGAATACGATCGGCTCGAAGGCCAGCGATTCCAAGATCGCCTACATGGTGGTGGATATCAAGGCCGAGATTGAAAAGATCCGCGAGCAGATCCAGAACATCGAGTAAGGAGCGTTTATTATGCAGCTTGTGAACATCGGCTTTGGCAACATGATTTCCGCTGAGCGCATGATCGCCATTGTCAGCCCGGAATCCGCGCCGATTAAGCGCATCGTGCAGGATTCAAGGGAACGCGGCGCCTTGATCGATGCCACGTGCGGCAGAAAAACGCGCACCGTCATCATCATGGACAGTGACCATGTGGTGCTTTCCGCTTTGCAGCTGGAGACCGTTGCAAACCGCTTTAACACCGGCGAAAAAGCAGAAGACCCCGTTGAAGCGGAAGCCCCGAATGTATAAATAACGGAAAAGAAAGGAATGTTTCCGATGAAAAAAAGAGGACTGCTTGTTGTCGTTTCATCGCCTTCCGGCGGCGGCAAGGGGACCATTTTAAAAGAATTGTTCCGCCGCAATGAGAATCTTAAAATGTCCGTTTCCGCCACCACGCGCGCCCCACGCCCGGGGGAGGAACACGGCGTGCACTATTACTTCATCACAAAAGACGAGTTCAAAACGAACATCGAAAACCATGCGATGCTCGAATATGCAGAATATTGCGACAACTTCTACGGCACGCCGAAAGCGCCGGTTGAAAAGTGGCTTGAGGAAGGGCACGATGTCGTGCTTGAGATTGAGGTGCAGGGCGGCAGACAGATTAAAAAAGTCGCGCCGGACTGCGTGAGCCTTTTCATCCTGCCGCCGTCCTTAAAGGTGCTTGAAAAGCGTCTGCGCGGCAGAGGCACCGAAACAGAAGAAGTTATAGAGAAGCGCCTCGCTGCCGCGGCAGACGAGATCCGCTGCGTAAAAGATTACGATTACGCCGTCATCAACGACACGGTCGAACAGGCCGTGCTTGATATAGAAGCCATTTTAGCCGCGGAGAAGCTGCGTGTTTCCCGCGAAAAAGATATAGCAGAAAGGATCCTGAACCATGCTTAAACCGTCCTGTAACATCATTAAAACCCCGCACAAGAGCTATTATTCCGTTGTCATCGCCGTTGCAAAGCGCGCAAGAGAAATTACACAGGAAGCGGAAGACAACAATGAAATCATCGTTGAAAAGCCGGTTGATCTGGCCGTGCAGGACTTCGTCGATGAAAAGTATAAGATCATCGAGCCGGACGAGATTGACGGCTAATTTACCGTAAAGGGAGTTTTTGCTTTGCTGGCGCAGTTGGCCTTGGAGAATACCACATATCGGTTTGATAAGTCGTTTACGTATAGTGTGCCGCAGGCATTGGAAACGGCGGTACGTCCGGGCGTACGCGTTACTGTGCCGTTCGGCGCAAGCAACCGCACGCGCGTCGCCATGGTGCTCTCTACGTCGTATGAAAGCGGCGCAGGGCAAAAGCTGAAAGCCATCGCGTCTGTTTTGGACAAAGAGCCGCTTTTGGATGACGAAATGCTGGCGCTCATCCCATGGATGAAAAGCCGCTGCTTCTGCACACTGTACGATGCCGTAAAGGTCATGATTCCCGCCGGCATCGGCTATAAGCTCGTAAACCGCTATCGCATGAATGCCGCGTTCAAAAACTATGACCGCGAAGCGTTCACGGATACCGCGTGGCAGATTATCGTGGCGCTGACAGCGGCAAAAAACGGACTTACCGGCGCAGAACTCACCGAAAGGCTCGGCATAGAAGAAAAAAGCAGCGATCTGCTTTCGCTGCTCGAAAACGGCACGGTCATACGCGAAAACGCGGCGTCCCGCAATGCGGCGGATGCCACTGCGCGCATGGTCTGTGCCGTGCCGGATTTTTCCGGCAAGCTGACTCCGAAGCAGCAAAGCGCGTTCGATACGCTGTGCGCCATCGGCACCGTAACCGTGCGCGAGCTGAGCTACTATACCGGCGTGAGTGCGGGCATCATCCGCACGCTTGCCGATAAGGGCGCAGCGGAGATTTTTGAAGTCGAGCGCTTCCGACGCCCAAAGCAGGAAATGGCAGACATCAAGCTGCCGCAGACGCTTTCGGCGGAGCAGATGAATGTGGCAAATGACATTCTGCGCGAATGCGATGCGGCAGAACCGATGGTCGGTCTGCTCTACGGTGTGACGGGCTCCGGTAAAACCGCCGTGTTTCTGCATGTCATTCGCCATGTGCTTACTGTTGGCAAGGGCGTCATCGTCACGGTGCCGGAGATTTCTCTTACCCCGCAGACGCTTGCCGTGTTTACGGCGGCGTTCGGCGATACCGTTGCGGTTTTCCACAGCGGGCTTTCCGTTGGCGAGCGCATGGATGAGTGGAAGCGCGTGCGCACCGGCAGGGCGAAAATTGTCGTCGGCACGCGTTCTGCCGTGTTCGCGCCTGTGCAGAATCTCGGGCTCATCGTCATGGACGAGGAGCAGGAGAGTACGTATAAATCGGAGAGCACGCCGCGCTACCACGCACGGGACATCGCGAAGTTTCGCGTGAATTATAACCGCGCTTACTGCCTTTTATGCTCCGCTACGCCGTCTGTTGAGTCCTACTATATGGCGCAAAGCGGCAAGTACCGCTACCACGCGCTGCACCACCGCTACGGCGATGCCGTTGTGCCTACGGTGCAACTTGTCGATATGAACAACGAAGATCTCTACCGCGGCAAGCCGATGATCAGCATGGCGCTGGCGCGTGCGGTCTCCGAAAATATCCGCGCGGGCAGGCAGTCCATTTTGCTGCTCAACCGCCGCGGCTACCACACGTATGCCGTGTGCAAGGACTGCAAAACGGTCGCCGCGTGCCCGAACTGCTCCATTTCCATGACATACCACGCGGCGAATAACCGCCTGATGTGCCACTACTGCGGCCATTCCGAACCGGCTTACGTGCGCTGTAAGGCGTGCGGCGGTGAGCTGACCTTTTCCGGCGGCGGCACGCAGAAGGCGGAGGATCAGCTGCGGGAGGCGTTCCCGGAGGCGCGCATCCTGCGCGTGGATACCGATACCACCGCGAACAAATACGCACTTGAAAAGAAGCTCAACGCATTTGCAAACGGCGAGTATGACATCATGATCGGCACGCAGATGGTTGCAAAAGGGCTTGATTTCGAGAACGTCACGCTTGTCGGCGTACTTTCGGCAGATCAGTCCTTATACAGCGATGATTACCGCAGCAACGAGCGTACATTCGACTTGCTTACACAGGTCGTGGGGCGTGCGGGGCGCGGGCGCTACCGCGGCATGGCGCTCATTCAAACGCATATGCCGGAAAACCCGTACCTGCACCTTGCCGCCGCGCAGGATTACGAAAGCTTTTTTGAAACGGAAATTCGTTTCAGAAGGGCCATGCTGTACCCGCCGTTTGCGGATCTTTTGCAAATCGGCTTTGTGGGCGAAAAGGAAGACACCGTGCGTGCGGCAGCGGAGCATTTCTCCGCGCTGCTTGCAGAGACGTTCCGCCGGGACTATCCCAACTTGCCGCTGCGTTTATTACGCGCCTCTGCGGCATCCGTGTCGCGTATGGGCGGCAAATACCGATATAAGATTATCATGAAATACAAGAATTCCAAGGCGTTTCGGGATGTCATTGCGATGCTTTTGAGCACGTTTTCAAGCGATAAGCGTTTTTTGAGCGTCACCGCGTATGCAGACCCGAACCCCGATGCGATTTTGTAACAGAAATTTGAATTCACAGGAAAGGAGTGCCGCAAATGGCGCTTAGAAATATTGTGAAAAAGGGCGACGACGTGCTGACCAAAATGTGCCGCCCGGTCGAAAAATTCGACGAGAAACTTTGTACGCTGCTTGACGATATGTACGAGACGATGGAGGACGCAAACGGCGTCGGCCTTGCTGCACCGCAGGTCGGTTTGCTGCGCCGCATCGTCGTTATCGATGTCGGCGAGGGCCGCATTGAGCTTATCAACCCGGAAATCATCAAAACCTCCGGCGAGCAGGACGGCGCAGAGGGCTGCCTCTCGTTCCCGGGTGAGTTTGGCATGGTCAAGCGCCCGATGAACGTCACCGTCCGCGCACAGGACAGAAACGGCAAAACGTTTGAAATCAGCGGCACAGAGCTGCTGGCCCGCGCGTTCTGCCATGAAATTGACCACCTGAACGGCGTATGCTTTGTCACGCGCGCCAGCCGCATGCTGGAGCCGGACGAGCTGGAAAGCTAAGACAGAATTTAGAGGAAAAGGAGGAATTTCCATGCGCATCGTATTCATGGGCACACCGGATTTTGCCGTACCGAGCCTCAACGCGCTTCTGGAGCGCGGCCATGAGATTTTGGCGGTCTATACCCAGCCGGATAAGCCGAAGGGCAGGGGGCACAAGCTGCTGCCGCCGCCCGTAAAAGAAACGGCAATGGCACACAACATTGAAGTGCGTCAGCCGACGACATTTAAAAATAATGAAGACGAAATAGCGTATTTGAAGGCGCTTGCGCCGGAGCTCATCGTTGTTGCGGCGTATGGAAAGATTCTGCCGCCGCGTGTGCTGAACATCCCGCCGCGCGGGTGCATCAACGTGCACGGCTCTTTGCTGCCAAAGTACCGCGGCGCCGCGCCGATCCAGTGGGCGGTGCTGAACGGCGATAAAATCACCGGTGTGACCATCATGCAGATGGCAGATGGCATAGACACCGGCGACATGCTGGCGAAAGCGGAAACGCCTATTGGTGAAGACGAGACTGCAGGCGAGCTTTTCGACCGCCTGATGGTGCTCGGTGCTGAGCTGCTCGTCGATACCATTGATAAGCTCGACACCATCACCCCGCAGCCGCAGAACGATGCGGAAGCAATCCACGCGCCGATGATCCGTAAGGAGATGGGCGCAATCGATTGGACACAGCCCGCCGAGCGCGTGCACGACCTTGTGCGCGGTTTGAACCCGTGGCCGTCCGCGTTTTTCACGCTAGAGGGCAAGCGCATGAAGCTGCACAGGACGAAAGTCGTTGTCGGCAAAGGCGAACCGGGAGAAATTGCGGTGATCGGCGGCGAAATGGCCGTTTGCTGCGGCGAAAATGCTGTGCAGCTCATTGAAATTCAGCCGGAAAACGGCAAGCGTATGCGCGGCAGCGATTATCTGCGCGGTCATGCGATAGAAGCAAAGGCGAAGGTTCAGTAATATGGCGACTTCTTCCCGAAAAACGGCGCTTACGGCGCTTTCCGAGGTGACGGAAAACGAGGGCTACTCGAACATCGTCATCGATAAAGCCATTCGCGCGGCGGAGCTTTCTCCGCGCGACGCGGCGCTGGCCTCCACTATTTTCTATGGCGTTTTGGAAAAGCGTCTGACGCTCGATTTTTATATTCGCAAGTTCCTCGCAAAACCGAAGCAGAAGCTGGACGGCACGGTGCTCAACATCTTGCGTATCGCCGTTTACCAAATGATGTACCTTGACCGTGTGCCGGATTCCGCCGCCGTGAACGAAGCCGTTTTGTGCGCGGCAGAATATCGGCGCGGGCAGTATAAAAATTTCGTGAACGGTGTGCTGCGCAGCTTTGCGCGCGGTTGGCATGAGGTAACAATTCCCGAAGATGATCTCAGCGTTCGCTATAACATTCCGCAGCCGATCATCGAGAGCTTTAAAAAGGATTACGGCGAGGCCGTTTGCATAGATTTGTTAAAGGCTATGTCCGAGCGGGCGGAAACGTATATCCACATAAATCCGCTAAAGACCACGGTGGACGATTTGATTGAGTCGCTGCCGGAAAACACCGCGGAGAAAGCGGTGCTCCAAAACGCCCTTTGCGTGCGCGGCACGGGCGATGTTACCGGTTTGCCGGGTTTTGCGGAAGGCAAATTCCATGTGCAGGATCTTTCTTCGCAGCTTTTGTGTGCGTTTGTTTCACCGCAACCCGGAGAGCGGCTTGCGGATGTCTGCGCAGCGCCGGGCGGCAAGAGCTTCACGCTTGCGGAATACATGGAAAACACAGGCGTGCTCGATGCGTTCGATTTATACAAAGGCCGCGTGAACCTCATCAAAAAAGGCGCGGAGAGATTAGGCTTGAGCATCATTCACGCCGCCGTGCGCGATGCCGCGACCGGTGTGTGTGAAAAGCAGTACGACCGCGTGCTGTGTGATGTGCCATGCTCCGGGCTCGGGGTTATTCGTCGCAAGCCGGAAATCCGCTACAAAAAGCAGGAGAGCTTTAAAGAGCTGCCTGCGTTGCAGCTCAAAATTTTGGAGCATTCCGCACAGCTTGTACGTCCGGGCGGTATACTGTTTTATTCCACGTGCACGTTGCGCAATGCGGAAAACGGCGCGGTGGTGACCGAATTTTTAAAATGCCATCCGGAGTTTGAACCGTATGATCTGCCCGAAGCGGAGGGCATATCCCACACGGTGAACGAACCGAAATTCATGCGCACCATGATGCCCATGGACCACGGCGGAGACGGCTTTTTCGCCGCCGCCATGCGCAGAAAAACAGAAACAGGGAAGGAGACGAAGCGTTGACCGATATAAAATCCATGCTGCTTTCGGAGCTGCAGGAGGACTTTGCCTTGCGCGGCTTGCAAAAATTCCGCGCAGCGCAGGTATACCGCTGGCTGCATCAGCGCGGCGCGACCTCGTTTGACGAGATGACGGACCTTTCCAAAGACCTGCGCGTTGCTTTAAAAGAAAGCTTTGAAATACGAAATACGGAGATCGCCATTCGGCGCGTTTCCAAAATAGACGGCACCAAAAAGTATCTTTTCCGCTTGAACGACGGTGAGATGATTGAATCCGTCCTCATGAAATATAAACACGGCTACTCCATTTGCATTTCCACACAGGTGGGCTGCAAAATGGGCTGCACGTTCTGTGCCACGGGCAAAAGCGGCTTTTCGCGCGATCTTTTGCCGAGTGAGATGATTTCGGAAATCCAAACGGCGCAGAAGGACATCGGCGAGCGCATCTCGAATGTCGTTTTGATGGGCATGGGCGAGCCGCTCGACAATTATAAGAATGTTTTAAGATTTTTGGAGCTTGTTTCGTCAGAAAACGGGCTTAATATAGGTATGCGGCATATTTCGCTTTCAACTTGCGGGCTTGTCGAAAAAATTTACGACCTTGCCGACCGCAAGTTGCAGCTGACGCTTTCCGTTTCGCTGCATGCGCCGAACGACGAGATCAGAAGCCGCACCATGCCGGTCAACCGCAAGTGGAACGTGGAGCAGCTCTTAAAAGCCTGCCGCTATTATTCCGACGTAACGGGCCGTCGCATCTCCTTTGAATACGCTATGATCAGCGGTGTGAACGACAGCGATGCCTGCGCAAACGAGCTTGCATCCCGCCTGCGTGGCATCATCGCCCACGTGAATCTCATTCCGGTAAATGACGTCACCGGCACGGGCTACCGCAAAAGCGGGGAGGAGAGACTCAGAAAATTCACGGCGATCCTCGAAAAACGGGGCATCACCGCTACCGTCCGGCGCACGCTCGGATCGGATATAGAAGCGTCCTGCGGACAGCTCCGTCGACGCAATGAACAGGGAGGTACAGTCTAATGTACGCGGTATGCAAAACGGATATCGGACAGGTGCGCAGCTCTAACCAGGACATCTGCCGCTGTGGCACTTTTTCGGACGGCAGCGCGTGGACCGTGGTTTGCGACGGCATGGGCGGCGTAAACGGCGGCAACATTGCAAGCAGTGTTGCCTGCGACGCCATCTGCAAAGCGATCACGGAAAACTACACGCCGGATATGGAAGAAGACGCAGTGCGCGACATAATGCTGCATGCAATCAATGACGCGAACGCGGCGGTGCTGCACCGCGCGCAGGAAGACCCGGCCTTAAACGGTATGGGCACCACGGTTGTCGTCAGCATTGCGGCGGGCGGCGTGCTGCACATTGCCCACGCGGGCGACAGCCGCTGCTACTTAAAGACGGCGCTTGGCGTAAAACAGGTTACGACCGACCATTCCTTTGTGCAGCAGCTTGTGGAAAGCGGCGCCATCACGGAGGACGAGGCGCGCGTGCACCCGCAGCGCAACCTCATCACGCGCGTTGTGGGCGTGCACCCCGAGGTGGAGTGCGATTACGGCTGCTATAAATTCGAGCCCGGCGATCTGGCGCTTTCCTGCACAGACGGCCTGAGCAATTACTTAGAGCGCGACACGCTGCTGCTTTTCATCAGCAACTATCAGGGAGAAGAGCTCGCCGATGAGCTGATCCGCTATGCAAACAGCAAGGGCGGCAGCGATAATGTGACCGTCGCGGTGATCGAGAACCGCTGAGAAAGGATGAAAAAGAATGGATAAATATATTGGTAAACGTTTAGACGGCCGCTATGAGATCCACGAGCTTCTCGGCGTAGGCGGTATGGCGTATGTGTACAAGGCGTATGACAATATTGAAAAGCGTTGGGTTGCCATTAAAATTTTAAAGGAAGAGCTTGCGGGCAACAGCGATTTTTTGCGCCGTTTCCGCAATGAATCGAAAGCCATTGCGGTGCTTTCGCACCCGAATATCGTCAAGGTCTATGATGTCAGCTTTGGTGACCGCATTCAGTACATCGTCATGGAGTATATCGATGGCATCACCTTGAAGCAGTATATTGAGCAGCAGGGCGAGATCAAATGGAGAGAGGCGCTGTACTTTACGGTGCAGATCCTCCGCGCTTTGCAGCACGCCCATGAAAAGGGCATCATTCACAGAGACATCAAGCCGCAGAACATCATGCTGCTCGAGGACGGCACCATTAAGGTGACGGATTTCGGCATTGCACGCTTCTCGCAGGCAGAAACGCAGACCATGACCGACAAGGCCATCGGCTCTGTGCACTATATCGCGCCGGAGCAGGCGCGCGGCGGTTATATCAACGATAAGGCCGATATTTATTCCGTAGGCGTCATGCTGTATGAAATGCTCACGGGTCAGCTGCCGTTCGTTGCGGATAACGCGGTCTCCGTCGCCATCATGCAGATGCAGGCAGAGCCCACACCGCCCTCGCGCATCAACCCGTCCATTCCGAAGGGCCTCGAAGAGATTACGATGCACGCCATGGAGAAAAACCCGGCGCAGCGCTTCCCCTCGGCAGCGGATATGCTGGAGGACGTGGAACGCTTCCGCCGCAACCCGGAAATTGTGTTCCACTACGGCGAGCAGGTTGACCGCGCGTATGCGGGCACCTCTGCGGATATTTACGGCAACGTGCAGCAGAACGCAGCGCCGCAGAAGTATAACGACAACTACGAGTACGAAGAAGAATATGTGCGTTCACAAAACAGTAATCGTGCATCTAAAATTATTTTGGGAATTGTGGCTGCGGTTGTATTCGTGGCTATTGTTGTTGGCGTTATTTATCTTGTAAAAGGAAAAGGAGCAAATTCCGGTTCTGGATTTTTGAGCTTCTTACCGGGATTTTCAACGTCCAGCACGACCTCCGATGAAATCGTCCTGCCGAAATTTGTCGGCATGATCTATGACACCGACATTAAGGATAACCCGGATTACGCCGACCTCACGTTTGAAATTACCTACGGCAACGTGCCCAGCAAGCAGCCGGGCGAGGTGCTGCGCCAGACCCCGGCGGCCGGCATGACCGTGAAAAAGGGCAAGACCGTTTCGCTCACCGTCAACGGCGAGGCCGAGCAGGTCGTTGTGGAAGACGTGAAGGGCTACAAGCAGCAGGATGCGTATGACGCGCTGAAGGCACTGAACCTTTCACCGAAGATTCAGGCGGTCGCCGATGACGACACCGCAGTCGGTTACGTCGTCAAGACCGACCCGGCGGCAGGCTCTACCGTTTCTACCGGCACCACGGTCACAATCTACGTCAGCTCCGGTCCGTCTACGGAAAGCGCCGTGATCCCGAACATCGTCGGCTACCAGTACAGCACCGCGAAAGAGGAGCTGGAGGCCGCGGGCTTTGTGGTCACAGCGGAATACGACGACGAGAGCGACAAGGACGAAAACACCGTGCTTTCCGTTTCCCCGAACGAGGGCGAAAAGGCGAAGAAGGGCTCGGTCGTCACCGTAACGGTCAGCTCCGGCAAGGGCGCACAGAAAGATGTCTATTACGACATTCCGTTGCCCGGCGGCGTATCGGATGATCTTACGATGAAGATCTACGTGGACGGTACACTCATTGAGACGCGCACGGTGAACCCCTCAACTTCTCCGTACTCCAACATGACGTTCACGGGCAAAGGCCGCGCGAACCTCGTCATCACGCTGAACGACCAGCAGTATATCACGGCGGAGATTGATTACACCACGCAGAGCATTAACGTGACCTCGCAGCAGTCGTATGCAACGCCGGAGCCGGAACCGACCCCGACGCCGGACAACGGCGACGACATGAGTGAATCCGACGGCTCGGTCACGGCGCACGAAGATTAATATGGGCGAAATGAAAGAAGGGCTGGTCATCAAGGGCATCGGCGGGTTTTACTACGTGCAGTGCGGCGATGTGCTGCACGCCTGCCGCGCAAGAGGCAAGTTCCGTAAAGATAAAATTTCGCCGTATGCCGGCGACCGCGTCCGCATTGAAGTGGACGCGAACGATGAGGGCTACGTGCAGGAGATTTTGCCGCGCAAAAACTTTCTTGTGCGCCCGCCGCTTGCAAACCTCGATAAGCTGTTTGTCGTGTCTTCCGTCTGCGACCCACAGCCCAGCACCCTCATCATCGATAAAACCATCGCCGCGGCGGAGCTAAAGGGCATCGAGCCTGTGCTCGTGTTCACAAAGACCGACCTAAGCGATACGACGGAGCTGAAAGACATTTACGGCAGCATCGGCATTCGGTGCTACTTCGTCTCGGCGGCGGACGGCGTGGGCGTGGACGACCTGCGCCCGGAGCTTACGGGCTGCATCTCCGCATTTACGGGTAACTCCGGCGTGGGCAAATCCACGCTTTTGAACCTGCTTGTGCCGGAGCTGGAGCTTGCAACGGGTGAGACCAGCAAAAAGCTCGGCCGTGGCCGCCACACCACGCGTCACGTAGAGCTGTACCCCGTGGAGGGCGGCTATGTGGCCGATACGCCCGGCTTTTCCACCATGGATATCGAGCGTTACGAGTTGTTCCGCAAGGAAGAGCTGCCGGAGGGATTCAGAGAGTTTGCGCCGTACCTCGGCGAATGCAGATTTACCTCCTGCTCGCATACCTGCGAAAAAGGCTGCGCGGTATTGAAGGCTGTGGAAGAGGGAAAGATTTCCCGCTCCCGCATAGACAGTTACATTGCAATGTATAACGAAGTGAAGGACATAAAGGAATGGCAGTTATCAAAGACAAAAAATGTATGATCATCGGCGCGGCTCCGCTGGCGTCCGGCGCCGTTTTTGAAGAATTCGATCCGAAAGAGCACTACGTCATCTGTGCGGATGCGGGCTACGACACCGCTGTGCAGTACGGTGTTCGCCCCGACCTTGTCATCGGCGATTTTGACTCCGCCGCAGAGCGCCCGCCGGAGACGATCCGCACCATTAAGCTCCCCGTTGAAAAGGACGTTACCGATATGATGGGCGCCGTCATGGTGGGGCAGAAGCTCGGCTACAAGACATTTGTGCTTATCGGCGGCCTCGGCGGCGACCGCTTCGATCACTCCATGGCGAACCTCGATGTGCTTTTGTATATCTCCAAGCACGGCGGCAGCGCGGTGCTGTGTACGGAAGACACTAAGGTGTTCGTTGTGCGCTGCGGGCGTATTGTGCTGACGGAGCTGAAAGGCGCCACGGTCTCCATGTTCCCGTTTGACGGCTCTTCCTGCAACCTGACGTATGAGGGCCTTCAGTATCCGCTGGAGAAAAAAGACCTCTCTGCGGGTTCGTCTTTAATGGGCGTGAGCAACTGCATCATCTCCGACCGCGCGGAAATTCGCGTGAACATCGGCTGTGCGCTCGTCATTGTCTACACGCCGAAGGATATGCCGGCAGAACCGCCGCAAAGCGAGATTCAAAGCCGCCTGCCCGAAACGGAAGACAAAAAAGATACCGAAAAATAATCCGTAACCAAATGATGCACCTCCGTATATACTGGAATGACCCCGTAAGGGAGCTTCGGTAAACGGAGGTGCTTTTCTATGCGAATGCCGAAATGCTGCAATAATCCATGCTTTCGGGACCGAAAACTGCGCGCACTGTGCGCCGTTTCATTCGGGCTCGGTATGGTGCTTGCACAGATCTCCCCGGAGGGGCTCGTGCTGTTCATCGCCGCCGTGATTCTTGTCGCACTCGGCGTAGCGGTGCTGCGCACATTATGATCTCGGAAAGGAACGGTATTTTATGAAGGTCGTCATCGTCAACGGCAAAGGGTTCATCGGTTTCATGCTGCGGCATATGTTTGGCATCAGAAAGCTGCCGCAAGAGACATAACATAAAACTGCACATAACAAAAAGGCTCACTGCGGGGAACAGTGAGCCTTTTGCGTATTACGTTATGATTGAATTTAGGAAAGCTTAAATCACGTTATATTCCTTGAGCAGCTTTTCAATGTCCGTATGCTCAATTTTCTTCAGCGCTTCTTTCAGAACAAGGCGCTCGACGAGGCCGAGGTCCATATCGGTCACTTTCTTGCCGTCGCGGAGTTTAACGGTGGCATCCAGTAGTGCGCGTAAATCGTATACGCTGCCCCAGACCTCCGGCACGCCACGGTCTACGTTCAGCAGCGTGTATACGGCCTCCATGCCGGTACGCATGGAGTATTCCGTCGTGAAAATGGTGTCGCGCTTCGTTTCGGCGAACTGACCGAGGAACGCGAAGTTCACAGCGCCCGCAGGCACAACGTCCGGGCGGTCGCCGTATGCGCGAGGCATGAAGAATGCGGTGATATACGGCATCATGCACGGCACGGTGTTGGCGCTCGTCTCCGCAAGCTCTTCAATCTGATCCTCCGGTACACCGATGTGATACAGCCATTCCATGCAGATCTCCTTGCCGGTGCACTCGCGCATCGGCTTTTTGACGTAATCGCCGGGCTTGTCGGAGAACAGGCCATAGACCCACACAAGGCAGTGACCCTTCGGCTGTGCTTTGAACTGCGGCTGGCGGTTGATGGTCCAGCTTAAAAGCCAGGAGGAGTCCTTTACGGAAACAATGCCGCCGGTGACGACCTTGCCGGTGAACGGGTCGCGCTTGCAGATGTTCTTGATATACGGAATGATACGGTCGTCGAGCGTCTCAACGGTGGCGCTCATCCAGTTCGTCTGCTCAGGATCGCTGCAGAACTTATCCGGGTGACCGAAAGAGGGGTCCTGCGCGGCAATTTTGCGCCACATATCCCAGCCGCCGCTCTCTCGGATTTCGGTATTGAACTTAGCCGGCGTGTTCTGGTCACCGATAGAGGAATTCTCCACGCAGCCGCCGTTCGTGATAAACACAAGGTCGTTTTCGGTGAGGTCGATGTGCTCTTCCTTGCCGTCGCGCAGCGTGTCGATGCGCGTTGCAAGCTTGCGCTGTTCGTTACAGTCAAACTCGACGTTTGTGACCTTCACGCCGAAGTGAAACTGCACGCCGTAGCTTTCAAGGTACTTCACCATCGGCAGAATCATGGACTCATACTGGTTGTACTTTGTAAAGCGCAGTGCCTTGAAATCCGGCAGACCGCCGATGTGATGGATAAAGCGCTGAATGTACAGCTTCATCTCGAGTGCGGAGTGCCAGTTTTCAAAGGCGAACATCGTGCGCCAGTAGAGCCAGAAGTTGGAGTTCAGCACCTCGTCGTCGAATACGTCCGTGATGCGCTTGTTCTGTAAATCTTCGTTCGGCGTAAAGAACAGCTTCATGATCTCCATAGCGCCCTTATCGGAAATATCAAACTTACCGTCCGTGTGGGCGTCCTCGCCGCGGTTCACGGTCGCGCGGCACAGGGAGTAGTTCGGGTCTTCTTTGTTAAGCCAGTAATATTCGTCCAAAACGGAAACGCCCTCGGTCTCTATGGACGGAATGGAACGGAACAGGTCCCACATGACTTCAAAGTGGTTGTCCATTTCACGGCCGCCGCGCATCACGTAGCCGACGTTTTCAAACTTCCAGCCGTCGCATGCACCGCCCGCGAGCTGCTCTTTTTCGAGGATGTGCACATGCTCGCCTTTCATCTGGCCGTCGCGCACCAGGTAGCACGCTGCTGTAAGGGCTGCCAGACCGCTGCCGACGATATACGCCGATTTTTGGTCTACGCCCTCCGGCTTCTTCGGTCTTGCAAATGCTTCATAGTTGCCGCTTGCATAATACATATAAAAAACCTCCTAAAGTGTTTCTTTCGTTTTTGTGTCTACATCTTAGCATGTCTTTTTGTGCGAAACAATATACAGAAAAGCCGCCGTGTTCAGTTTTTAAACACGGCGGCAAATGCGTATAAATTTTTATCACGAACGGCGTTTTGATAAAAAAAGGGCAGCGCCATACTCTCAAACAGCGCTGCCCGTATGATTTTAAATTTAAGCGTTTCTGTACCGTTCCAGCGCGGCAGAGACACTGCCGTGTATTGCAACGGAAAGATCGGCGACGATTATATTTGGGTCATCCTTCATGTCGTGCTTGATCCAGTCCAACACAAGCCCCACAAAGGCATATTTATAGAAATTTGCAAGGAATTTCTTGTCTTCGTCGCGCACGTTCATGCCTTTGGCTTTTTCGTTTATCACGTGTATAAGAAGATCATAGGTGATGCGGTACAGGTAGTTTTCCACCTTTTCACGGCTGATGGAACGGTAAACATTCATGATAAACGGCTTGTTTGCGTTCAAATCTTCAAAAATGCGCAGGTAGCCTTGCTGCCAAGTATCGTAGTCCTTTTTGCCCTCCAAAATGCGGCTGGCTTCTTCCTCAAATGCCCATTCAATGAGGTCGTAAATATCCTTAAAGTGATAGTAAAACGTCATGCGGCTGATGCCGCAGTCATCTGTAATATCGCTGATGGTGACTTTATCGAGCGGCTTTTTAAGCAACTGATTTTTAAGCGAAGCGACAAGCGCACGCTTTGTGACCTGAGACATAGTAAACCTCCGGCAGTTTTTTCTTTCTTCTACACGAATATACCACGAAAGGTCCTTAATTTCAAGGAACAGACTGTGAACTTTCCGTTTAAAGGGGCGGTCATATTGTCCGCTTTCCGCTCATACAATGTAGCGAAACAAAGGGCAGCGAAAGGAAGGTTACAGAGCTTATGCGGATGGAAACAAACACAGAGCGCTATGATGGCTTTGAACAGATTTTTGACGGCGTGCAGGAGTGTCCCGTGGATACGGAATACACCCTGCCGGATTACTGTGCGGATATCCAGAAGATTTTAAAGTGTATCGTCACACCGGAGGTCACGTCCGTTTCGGCGGCAGGGGACAGCCTTACGATCGACGGCTGCGCTTCCATGCATGTTTTATATCTTGATGCAAAAGGCGGCTGCGTGCGCGGATTCGATACGAAAAAGGAGTTCACCTGTTCGGTGCGGCTGCGTGCACAGGCGGAAAACGTGACGGCGGAAGCGGAGCCGTTCGTGCAGCACATGACCTGCCGCGCCATGAACGCCCGCAGGGTCGATCTGCACATTACTTTGGGACTTTCCGTGCGCGCTTACGCCGTGCGGCAGCTTGAAATTGCAGACTGCATTTCGGATGACCGTGTGGAAACAAAGTGCGAAGAATACGATGTTACCCGCGCCGTGGGCTGCGTGATGCACGCGTTTATTTTGGAGCAGAACGCAGAGCTGCCAAACGGCAAGTCGCCTATTGAGACCGTTTTGCGCTGCAGTGTGCGGTATCAGATCGATACGGTGCAGCCACAGGCGGGCGGCGCGGTCGTCACGGGAAAGGCGTGTGTGGAAATCTTATACCGCACGTTTTCCGATACCGCCATGCCGGAGCGCTTTTCGTGCATATTGCCGTTTACGCAGACAGTGGAGTGCGCCGGCGCGGGGGAGGACTGTACCATACAAATCTCCGTGCTTGGCGGCGAATGCACCGTACAGCCGCGTGAGGACAGCGTGGGCGAGTATACCGTGCTGAATCTTTACCTAAAGCCCACATTCTGCGTGCAGTTTACAAAGTCATGTACCGTGCGCACCGTGTGCGACGCGTATTCCATAAAGGGCGCGTGGGCGGCGAAATACAAGAATCTCTCACTGGAGCGCTGTGAGGTGCTGCCGCCGCGCAGCGTGCGCGTGAAGGAGAACGTACTCGTTCCCGAAAACGACCTCGAGCAGGTGCTCGACATTTGGTGTGAGGGCCTCACGCTGACGGCGTTTACCGAAAAAGAAAACGCCGCCGTGCGCGGCAAATTCACCGTGTGCCTTTTATACCGCACGAAAGAGAAGCAGATTGCCTACACGGAGCGTATGCTCGATTTCACCGATGTCCATACCGCAGAAATCGTCGGACGCCGCAGTGTGCGCGGCGAGATCACATCTGTGCAGTATGTCATTACGGACAGCAGCACGGTGGAGTGCACCGCAGAGCTGCGAATGGAAGAACAGGTGCGCGTGGTATACGCCGCGCGATCACTCGAAAGCGCGGAGCTCGATGAGACCACCGAGCCGGAGCCCTGCTGCGCGGCGGTGTATTACGCTTCAAGCGGCGAAAAGGTCTGGGACATCGCAAAACGCTACCACGCCCGTGTCAGCGCCATCCGCACGCATAACGACTGTATGGAAGACGTTTTGAGCGAAGACCGCCCCGTGATCATCTGCCGAAAATAAGACAGCGGAAAGGATATGGCTATGGAAGCATTCAGCGTATATAAAGATATGCAGTCGCGCACGAACGGCGAAATTTACATCGGCGTCGTCGGCCCAGTGCGCACGGGTAAATCGACCTTCATCAAGAAATTTATGGATACGACGGTCATCCCGAACATCGAAGATGAGGCCGCGCGCGACCGTGCCGTCGACGAGCTGCCGCAGTCCGCCTCGGGCCGAACCATCATGACGACCGAGCCGAAGTTTATCCCCGAACAGGCCGTCACCGTAAAAATGGATGATACGGCGGAGTTTAAGGTGCGGCTCATCGACTGCGTGGGCTTCATCGTGCCGAGCGCCCTCGGATACATAGAAGAGGAGCAGCCGCGCATGGTGCGCACACCGTGGTTTGAGGACCCCATCCCGTTCAATATGGCGGCGGAGATCGGTACGCAGAAGGTGATCACGGAGCATTCGACCATCGGGCTCGTCATCACGACGGACGGAAGCATCAGCGACATACCGCGCGAGGAATACGAGGAAGCGGAAGCGCGTGTCATTGCAGAATTAAAGTCCACGAACCGCCCGTACATTGTGCTTTTAAACTGCGTTTACCCGAATACGAACGAAGCCCGTGCGCTTGCAAACGAGCTTTCCGAGCGTTATAACGTGCCGGTTCTGCCCGTGAACTGCATGGACATCACGGAGCAGGACATTCAGGGGATTTTGGGGAAGCTTTTATATCAGTTCCCCGTGCGGGAAATTCGACTCGACATTCCCGGCTGGATCATCGACCTTGACGATGACCACTGGCTCAAAAAAGAGATTTTCGATACCCTGAAAGGCGCATGCGATATCCATAGGGTCTGCGAGGTACAGCAGATCTCGGGTAGTCTCGCCGCATGCGAGGACCTCAAAACCGTCCGCTGCGCGCGCATGGATCTCGGCAGCGGCGCGTGCGTGCTGGAGCTTACCCCTATGCCGTCGCTGTTTTTCAAAATTCTCGGCGAAAAGACCGGCATGGAGGTCGCAGACGAAACCGCCCTGCTCGCAAAGCTCATCGAGATGAACGAGATCAAAAAGAAATTCGCAAAGCTGCAAAGCGCCTATGACGACGTGATGCAGACGGGTTACGGCATCGTCATGCCCGATATGGAGGAGCTGACGCTCGAGGAGCCGGAGATCATCAAGCAGAACGGCAAGTTCGGCATTCGCCTGAAAGCGGCCGCACCGTCCATCCATATGATGCGCACATGCATCCGCACGGAGGTTACGCCCATCGTCGGCTCAGAGCAGCAGTCCGAAGATCTTGTGCTGTACTTGCTGAAAGAATTTGAGGAAAATCCGTCGCAGATCTGGGGCTCCAACATTTTCGGCAAATCACTGCATGAGCTTGTGAACGAGGGCATGCACAATAAGCTCGCCCGTATGCCGGAGGATGCGCGCGGCAAGGTGCGAGAGACCATTGAGCGCATCATCAACGATGGCTGCAACGGGCTTATCTGCATCATTTTGTAGCGGAGGGAACCATGCAGTTTTACGAAACGCCCACACCAAACGACGAGGAAAAGCCGTCCGAGCCGATACCAGCCGAAACAGAAGCGCAAGTGCCGAAGGACAGAGCCGCCGCAAAGAAAGCCATAAGCGGCGGCTTTCGCCTTACCGTGTTCCAAACGCTTGTATGCGTGCTCATTTTGCTTGCGGCGTTTTTCCTGCGCGGCTTTCTGCCGGAGCTATACGGCGAGTTGCGTGCCAAATACGACGCGGAGCTGAACCGCTCTGTTCTGATTTTGTAGGATGACGTTCCGTATTCATAATACGGTACTCACGCTGCGCTTCGGCTTTTTTGCGGTGCTGGCCGTGCTGCTCACATTAGACGGCGGTGTGCATGTGCTGCTCGCGCTTTTGGCGGTGGCGGTGCATGAGACAGGGCACATTCTGGCGGCAAAGCTGTGCGGCATGCAGATCAAATCGGTCACGTTTGGCGCACTCGGCATTCACATGGCGGGGGAGACGGCAAGCGTCGGCGATTTTCGTCGCGCCGTCGTGTCGCTTGCGGGGCCGTTTGCAAATCTACTTAGCTTCCTGCTGCTTTTGCCGCTGCCGCGCGCCTATCCTGCCGTGCAGCTCACGCTGTTCGCGTTCCACGTGCTGCCCGCCGTACCGTTAGACGGCGGCACCGCGCTTTACTGTCTGCTGTGCGGCACATTTAGTGAAAAAACGGCCGAGCGCACAATAACCGTGTCGTCCGTTCTTCTGGCGCTTACCCTCGGCACGCTCGGGTTTTCGGTTTTGATTTCTACGGGCTACAACTTTACGCTTTTGTTTTTGGCGGTTTACATCTTATTTTACTTAATTCTGAAACAGCGGGGGAACATGTGTTGAAATTCCCCCGCTGTTCGGTTATAATAAAATGGATAAGTTATGCAAAGGTCAAAACGAAAGGTAATTTTATGCTGAATAAAAAACTGGACAAGATCCTGCCGAAGGTGCAGAAGCCGGGACGTTACGTCGGCGGCGAGCTGAATTCGGTCATTAAAAATAAAGAGGACGTGGACGTACGCTTTGCGTTCTGCTTTCCCGATACGTATGAGATCGGCATGTCACACCTCGGCATCAAGATTCTGTATTCGATCTTCAATAACGTCGATTACATTTGGTGCGAGCGCGTGTTTGCGCCGTGGATCGACATGGAGCAGGCGATGATCGAAAACGACATTCCGCTCTACGGCTTAGAGAGCGGCGACCCCGTCAGCGAGTTTGATTTCATCGGCTTTACGCTGCAATATGAGCTGAGCTTCACAAACATCCTCAATATGTTAAAGCTTTCCGGCGTGCCGCTTTTGAGCCGCGACCGCACGGAACTCAAAAACATCGTGGTCGGCGGCGGCCCGTGCGCCTGCAACCCGGAGCCCATCGCGGATTTCTTTGACATTCTGTTCCTCGGTGATGGCGAAGAGGTGGATTTGGAGGTCATCGAGCTGTTCCGCAAGTGCCGCAAAGAGGGCAAAACGAAGCAGGAATTCTTAATGGAAGCGGCGCAGATTGAAGGCGTGTACGTGCCGTCGCTTTACGATGTGGAATACAACGAAGACGGCACCGTGAAAGCCTATATCCCGCACGCCGGCGTGCCGAAGACTATCCGCAAGCGCGTTTGCAACGATGTGGACAACATGTATTTCCCGGAAAATTTCGTTGTGCCGTTTCTCGACATCGTGCACGACCGCGCCGTCGTTGAAGTGCTGCGCGGGTGCATTCGCGGCTGCCGCTTCTGTCAGGCAGGCTTCCTCTATCGCCCGTTCCGCGAAAAGAGCGTGGAGACCATCAACCGGCAGGCAAAGCGGTTGTGCGAAACGACCGGCTACGATGAAATCTCCCTTTCCTCGCTCAGCACCAGCGATTACAGCCGACTTTTCGAGCTGCTCGACACGCTGCACATGTGGTCGGAGGACGAGCGCGTCAGCGTTTCTCTGCCGTCCCTGCGCGTCGATAACTTCTCCACGGAGCTCATCGATAAAATTGCGTCCGTGCGCAAAAGCGGTCTGACGTTCGCGCCGGAAGCCGGCACGCAGCGCATGCGTGATGTCATCAACAAAAACGTCACGGAAGAAGAACTCAAGCGCACCGTGCAGATCGCGTTCAACAACGGTTGGTCGAAGGTGAAGCTCTATTTCATGATCGGCCTGCCGACCGAGACCGATGAAGACGTCGTGGGCATTCCGGGCCTCGGTCAGAAGGTTATCGATTGGTACTACGAGACGGAAAATCGTCAGAAGGGAAGAAAGGTCGCCGTTACGGTCAGCGCCGCGGCATTCGTGCCAAAGCCGTTCACGCCGTTCCAGTGGTTCGGGCAGGATACCATCGAAATGCTCGAGAGAAAGCAGAAGCTCCTGCGCGAGTCCACATTTTCCCGTAAGCTTACAGTCAACTACCACGGCGCGGAGACAAGTTTTCTCGAAGCCGTGTTCGCGCGCGGTGACCGCAAACTGAACGCCGTTATTCTGGAGGCCCATAAGCGCGGCATGCACTTTGACGGCTGGGCGGACTGCTTCGATTTTGACGCGTGGATGCAGGTCTTTAAAGATCTCGGCATAGACCCTGCGTTCTACGCAAACCGCCAGCGCAGCTTCGATGAGGTCTTCCCGTGGGATCACCTCGATTACGGCATTAAAAAGGAATTTCTCATCGAGGAATGTAAGCGCGCCTATGCGTCTGAGACGACGCCGAACTGCCGCGAAAAATGCTCTGCCTGCGGTGCAGCCTGCTTTAAAGGAGGTCTTTGCGTTGAGAAAAGATGTTAGAGTCTGGTTTTCCAAAACCGGCACGGCACGGTACATTTCGCACCTTGATTTAAACCGCTGCATGTCCCGCGCGTTCCACAAAGCAAAGCTGCCGCTGTGGTACACGGAGGGCTTTAACCCGCACGTGTTTTTGACGTTCGCGGCCCCGCTCTCGCTCGGCTTTGAGGGCCGTCACGAATCGATGGACATTCGCCTCATCGAGGACATGCCGTATCCGGAGCTCATCGAAAAATTGAACGCCGGCCTGCCGCACGACATCCGCGTGTGGGCGGTGACGGAACCCGAAATGAAGGGCAACGATGTCGCAAACGCCGAGTACATCCTGCGTCTGGAGTGCGAAGACCCGGCGTTTGAAAAAAGCGAGATGCAGCGCGTGCTTGCCGAGCCGGAGCTTACGGTAAAGAAGCACTCCAAAAAGGGCGAAAAGATCGTCGATATCAAGCCGTACTTTGAAAACATGACGTTTGAAGAAAAACCAAACTGCCTTGAAATGACGGTGCGCCTGCCCGCGGGCAACCAAGGCGGTATTAACCCGACACTCTTTGTGGACGCCGCAGAGCGCGTATTGAACCGCGAGTTGCTTGTCCGCGTGGAGCGCACGCGGCTTTTCGACAGCGCGTTCCGCGAATTTAAGTAAAACGGCGGAAAATCACGTCTGTTTTTCGCGTAATGCGCAGTTTATCTGCATTTTTTCGCGATCTTTGTGCGGGTTTCCGTTAAAAAACACTTGCTTTTTTCCGCATGTTGTGATAAACTATTTAAGCATTTGAAATCCGTTGGCCCTCAAACGCTGCCAATGGGGATCAATGCACGGTGCAAACCGCGTCATTGAAGCGGACAGTCCTCTGCGGCGCGTACCGCATGAATGTCTGAAAAATTATCAGGAGGAAGATCAAATGGACGCATTAAAGCTTATTGCTGCCGATTCCGTTAAGGAGCAGGCACCTGAGTTCAACGTTGGCGATACCATCCGTATCGACGTAAACATCCGCGAGGGTGAGCGTGAAAGAATTCAGCAGTTCGAAGGCACAGTTATTGCCCGCAAGGGTTCCGGTGTAGGTGAGACCTTCACGGTTCGCCGTGTTTCCTACGGCGTAGGCGTGGAGCGTGTATTCCCGCTGCATTCCCCGAACGTAAAGAACATCACGGTTGTCCGTAAGGGCCGTGTTCGCCGCGCAAAGCTCTACTATCTGCGTGACCGCGTCGGTAAGGCTGCTAAGGTCAAGAGCCAGGTTCGCTAAATCGAATAGCAAACGGAGTAAAAGGGGCAATGCTTTGTCCCTTTTTTACTTTATATAGAAATAATACACTGTAAAAACAGAAATTGGTGAAAGCTGCATGGAAAAAAACATCAAAATCGCGTCTAAAGGCGTCCGCTCCATGTATGAGTGGTTGGAGGAGATTGTCTTTGCGCTTGTGGCCGTCATCCTTGTGTTCACGTTCCTGTTCCGTGTTGTTACCGTCACGGGCAAGTCGATGCTGCCGAATTTTGTAGAGGGCGAAAAGGTCGTTGTCACGAACCTCGGGCACGACATCGAGCAGGGCACCGTGGTCGTTGTCACGAACGTTTTGGAGGAACCCATCATCAAGCGCGTCATCGCAACGGAGGGGCAGACGGTCAATATCGATTACGACACCGGCACCGTGTATATCGACGGCGAAGCGCTGAACGAAACGCGGTTCGGCATTGAAAACGGCATCACGTTCCATCCGTATGACGGGTATGAAGCGCTCGTGTTCCCGCAGACCGTGCCGAAGGGCTGCGTGTTCGTTTTGGGCGATAACCGCACCGTATCAAGGGACAGCCGTTATGCGGAGATCGGCATGATCGACACGCGCCATATCATGGGCGAAGCCGTGTTCACGCTTTACCCGTTCGATCGCTTCGGTTTTGTGAAAACGAATGAGAACAACTAAGAAAACAAGATACCCAGAGAGGATACAGTATGAGTGAAGTACAATCGGTACAGTGGTTTCCGGGCCACATGGCGAAAACGCGCCGCGCCATCCAAAGCAGCCTAAAGCTTGTGGATATTGTCGCGGAGCTTATCGATGCCCGCATCCCCGTCAGCAGCCGCAACCCGGTGCTGAAAAGTATCATCGGCAATAAGCCCAAAATCGTGCTGCTGAATAAATCCGATATGGCAGATCCCGCCCGCACGGCGGAGTGGGTGGATTATTTTAAACAGCATAAAACTGTCGCCATCCCGATCGACTGCAAGACCGGCAAGGGCCTAAACCGCCTGCTGCCGGAGATCAAAAACATCCTGCGTGAGCAGATTGCTGCGTGGGAACGCAAGGGCATGGTGGGCAGACCCATCCGCATCATGGTCGTCGGTGTGCCGAATGTCGGAAAATCGTCGCTCATCAACCGCCTTTGTAAGGGCGGCAACGCAGGCAAAGCTGCCGTGCAGGATAAACCGGGCGTGACGCGCCGCAACCAGTGGTTCACGATTGGCAAGGGTCTCGAGCTGCTCGATACCCCGGGCGTGCTGTGGCCGAAGTTTGAAGATCCGGTCGTCGGCGAACATTTGGCGTTCACCGGTGCCGTGCGCGACGAAATTCTCGACATTGAGGGACTTTCTTACCGCCTGTTGGAGCTTTTGCAGGACTTATATCCCGAAGCCGTCAACACGCGTTATAAAACGGATATTCGTCCCGAAGAAGAACTTAAGGGTCACGAAATTCTGGAGCGCATCGGCAGAAAGCGCGGTATGCTCATTTCCGGCGGCGAAATCGATACCGAGCGCGCAGCCGTGAACGTGTTGGACGAATACCGCGGCGGCAAGCTCGGGCGCATCACATTAGAGCCCGTCGGCCGCCCGTTAAAGTAATATCGGAAAGGAAAATTCCATGGATTATTCCTTTGAACAGGAAGCCTATTTAAAAGGCTATACCGCCGTCTGCGGTATCGATGAAGCCGGCCGCGGTCCGCTTGCCGGCCCCGTTTACGCAGCTGCCGTGTGGCTGCCGGAGGGGCTTGTCATCGACGGCCTCAATGATTCCAAAAAGCTAAGCGAAAAAAAGCGTGAGGCGCTCTTTGACGTCATTAAAGAAAATGCCGTCGCTTACGGTATCGGCTTTGCGGACGAAAAAGAGATCGATGAGATTAACATTTTACAGGCGACATATCTCGCCATGCGCCGTGCGTATGACAATATGCAGAAAACGTGCGATTATGTGCTCATCGACGGCAACCGTATGCCGCCTATGCCCGTGCCGGGCGAGACCATCGTCAAGGGCGATGCAAAAAGCCCCAGCATCGCGGCGGCATCCATCTTGGCGAAAGTCAGCCGAGACCGCGTGATGCTGGAATACGCAAAGCAATACCCCGGATATCATTTCGAGAAGCACAAGGGCTACGGCACCAAAGTGCATGTGGAAGCACTGCACGAATTCGGCCCGTGCCCCATCCACCGCAAGACGTTTTTAAAGAAAATTCTGGGCTGAGGAGGTGTGCGCATGCCAAACACCGGTTCCGGCCGCCTCGGCGAGCAGCTGACGGCGGAATATCTGGAAGAAAAAGGCTACGAGATCGTGGAGCGCAACTTCAAGTGCCGCTTCGGCGAGATCGATGTCATCGCGCAGAATGACCGTTACCTTGCGTTTGTGGAGGTGAAGACCCGCAGCGCAGACGGCCTCAGCCATCCGTTTGAAGCCATTACGCCCTCTAAGCGCGCGAAGGTCATCAAAACGGCACAGTATTATCTCATCAACCACGAAACGAATTTGCAGCCGCGCTTTGACGCCGCTGCCGTGTTTACCGAAAACGGAGCGTTAGTCAAGATTGAATATCTCGAAAACGCTTTTTATTAAAATCAAATTCGCTTTCAAAGGCGAAAAATGACGAAAGGGTGCTTTTCATGCGCTATTTTGACCTGCACTGTGACACGCTTGTAGCGTGCCTTGACCAAAACAAATCTTTGATCGACAATGACCTGCACGTCAGCGTAAAGAAGGGTGACCGCTTTGCGCCGTATGTGCAGTGCGCCGCCGTGTGGCTGCCCGATTCGGTGCGCGGCGCTGCGGCTTTGCAGTATTTTGACCGCCATGCGGCCTATTTCCGCAAAATGGCCGAGACGGGCGCGTTCACCGTGCTCGAAACCGGGGAAGACCTCGAAAAGCTCGGCGACAAGCAGGGCACGGCGTTTATTTTGACCGTAGAGGGCGGCTCTGCCGTTGCCGGCGATCTCAAGAATATTCACCACCTGCGCGAAAACGGCGTGCGTGTTATGACGCTCACATGGAACGGCAGCAATGAGATCGGCAGCGGCGTCATGTCCGGCGATAAGTTCGGCCTTACGCCGTTCGGTAAGCTTGCCGTGAAGGAAATGGAAAAAGAGGGCATCGTTATTGATGTTTCTCACGCTTCCGAAGCACTCTTTTATGATGTGGCCGAAAACACTGAGCGCCCGTTCATCGCGACGCACTCGAACTCCAAGGTGCTCTGCAAGCACCCGAGAAACCTCACGGACGACCAGTTCCGCATCATCTGCAACCGCGGCGGCCTTGTGGGTCTCAACTATTTCAAAGCATTTTTGAACGATGACCCGGCAAAGGCGGAAATTGAAGACCTGTTCGCGCACGCAGAGCACTTTTTGTCCCTCGGCGGCGCGGACGTCATCGCCATGGGCAGCGATTTCGACGGATCCGACATGCCGCATGGCATTACGGGTCTCGAATCCGTAGAGGACATTGCAAACGTTTTCCTGCGTCATAATCTGCCGGAAGCGCTTGTGGATAAAATTTTCTTTGAAAATGCGGCGTCTTTCTTCAAACGCTTTGACAGGAACGCCTGAATACAGTATAATACGACTGACTTGATTTAGGAGGCGGATGCCATGAATTACAACAGCACACGAAACGCCGCGCTTCAGGTGACGGCGGCGCAGGCCATCGCACAGGGTATCTCCGAGGAGGGGGGACTTTTTGTTCCGCAGAGCTTCCCGAAAGCGGACTTAAACGACATGCTCGGGCTCGATTACATCGGCCGTGCCGAGTACGTGCTCTCGCGCTTTCTGACGGATTTCACCCCGGAGGAGATTAAAGCGTGCGCCGAAAGCGCTTACGGCGGCGGTAAGTTTGACGATAACACCCCCGCACCGGTCGTGTCTCTCGATAAACACGGCGAAAATAAACATATTTTAGAGCTGTGGCACGGCCCAACCTGCGCGTTTAAAGACATGGCGCTGCAAATTCTGCCGCACCTTTTGACCCGCTCGCTTAAAAAGACGGCGGATGGAAAAACGGCGGTCATACTGGTCGCAACATCCGGCGATACCGGCAAGGCGGCGCTCGAGGGATTTAAGGACGTCGCGGGCACGGAGATGATCGTGTTCTACCCCGAAAACGGCGTCAGCCCCATGCAGAAGCGCCAGATGAACACGCAGGAGGGCGAAAACGTCTGCGTGTGCGCTATCCACGGCAACTTTGACGACGCACAGACCGGCGTGAAGAAAATTTTCACCGATCCCGCGCTCAAGGCCGAGCTTGCGCAGCACAACAAGATGTTCTCCAGTGCGAACTCTATCAATTGGGGTCGCTTGCTGCCGCAGATCGTCTACTATTTCTCCGCGTACCTCGACCTTGTGAATGCGAAGAAAATTAAGATGGGCGATGCTATCAACGTCGTCGTGCCCACGGGCAACTTCGGCAACATCCTCGCTTCCTACTACGCAAAGCGCATGGGTCTGCCGGTACACAAGTTTATCTGCGCGTCGAACAGCAACAACGTGCTGACGGATTTTATCCGCACCGGTACGTACGACAAAAAGCGCGCGTTTTATACCACCATTTCGCCGTCCATGGATATTTTGGTCTCCAGCAATCTGGAAAGACTGCTCTACCACTTGTGCGGCGAAGACACCGAAAAGCTCACGGGCTGGATGAACGCCCTGCAAAGCGGCGGCGCATACACCGTAGACGCCGCAACGGCCGATGCTGTACGCGCGCTGTTCTACGGCGGCTGCTGTGATGATAAGGAAACCGTTGAAGTCATCCGCAATACGTTTGAAAAAGACGGCTACCTGTGCGATACGCACACAGCGGTCGCGGTCGGCGTTTACGAGCAGTATTTGAAAGAGACCGGCGACAACACGCCCGCCGTCATTGCTTCCACTGCAAGCCCGTATAAATTTCCGGACAGCGTGCTCGACGCGTTCGATTGCGAAAAGCCTGCAGATCCGTTTGCGGAGGCCGAGCTGCTCGCGAAGCTTTCAAACACAAAGATCCCTGCGCCAATCACAGCGTTAAGGACGAAGTCCGTCCGCTTTGAAAACACCTGCGCCGCTGCCGATATGGCAGATTTTGTGCGCGAAACGGTCAGAGTGTAAAATGGCGCTGTACGCGATCGCCGATCTGCACCTTTCCCTTGGTACAGATAAGCCGATGGATGTGTTCCGCGGCTGGGAAAACTATGTGGAGCGGCTGGAGAAAAACTGGCGCGCCCTCGTTACCGAAGAGGATACCGTCGTCATCGCCGGGGATATTTCCTGGGGCATGCGGCTGGAAGAGACCGGAAAGGATTTCGCGTTCATCGAAAGTCTGCCGGGCAAAAAGCTATTGTTAAAAGGCAACCACGATTACTGGTGGTCCACGCGCAACAAGATCGAGACATTCTTTGCGCAAAAGGGCTTCAAAACGATGCAGCTCGTGTTCAATTCCGCCGAGCGTGTGGGGGACATTACGGTCTGCGGCACGCGCGGTTGGCTCTATAACGCCGAAACGGCAGAGGATAAAAAAATCGTCGCGCGCGAAAACGGGCGTCTCATCGCGTCCTTAAACGCCGCAAAAGCCCTCGGCGGCACACCCGTCGTGTTTCTGCATTACCCGCCGGCGTACGATACCGCACAGTGCCGGGAATTGCTGGATACGATGCAGACATACGGCGTAAAGGAGTGCTACTACGGGCACATTCACGGCGATCACGCCGCAAAAAAAGCGCCGCTTGGTGAATATGGGGGCATAAAAATGCACCTTGTCTCGTGTGATTATATCCGTTTCACCCCGAAATTGGTGCGAAAAGACGCAGAAATCGGCTGAATTTTTAACAAATTATAAAATATCAAAAAATTCAAAGGTTTGTCTGGAATATTCGGCACAGGTGTGCTATAATGTCAAAAGGTATCGCGCATTACGGGTATATCCGCCCGCGTGTTCCAAATAAAATTGTAATTTATTTTTGAGAGGATAGAAGGAAATGAACTTAAAGGCAACCAACAAAACCGAAACCAACAAGTATGAGCTGGAGGTCGAAATCTCCGCTGAAGATTTCAACAAAGCACTCTCCGAGGTCGCAAAGACCGAGGGCAAGAAGATGTCTGTTCCGGGCTTCCGCAAGGGTCATGCTCCGAGATCTGTCATCGAGAAGATGTACGGCGAAAACGTGTTCTTTGAAGCTGCTGTGGACAAGCTCTATCGCCCGGCTATGCAGGACGCTATCGAAGCTTCCGGCCTGGAAGTCATCGCGGTTTCCAATGCGGACGTTACCTCCGTTTCCCGCGAAAACGGCATCGAGCTGAAGCTCACCGTTGTTGTGAAGCCGGTGATTACCGTTGAAGGCTACAAGGGCATCGAGGCTACGAAGAAGAATGTCGAAGTTACGGATGAGGACGTCAGCGCAGAGCTCGTAAAGGTTCAGGACAGAAACTCCAGAATGGTCGACGTCGATAACAGAGGTGCGCTTACGGGCGACACCGCAGTCATCGATTTCGAGGGCTTCTGCGACGGCAAGGCTTTCGAGGGCGGCAAAGCAGAAGGCTTCGAGCTTTCCCTCGGCTCCGGTCAGTTTATCCCGGGCTTTGAAGATCAGGTCGTCGGCCATGAAGTCGGCGACGAGTTCGAGATCAGCGTGAAGTTCCCGGAGGACTATCAGGCAGAAGAGCTCAAGGGCAAGGACGCAACCTTCAAGATCAAGCTGCACCAGATCAAGCGCAAGGAGCTCCCGACCCTCGACGATGAGTTCGCAAAGGACGTAAGCGAGTTCGATACGCTCGACGAGTACAAGAACAGCCTCCGCGAGAAGCTGCAGAGCGACCGCGAGAAGCAGGAAGAGATGAACGTTGAGAACCAGATCTTTGATGCACTCATCGAGAAGGTACAGGGCGAGATTCCGGAAGAGATGTACGAGCAGGAAGTTGAGGAGAGCATCAACAACTTCGCATACCGCCTCCAGTCTCAGGGACTGAACCTCGAGACCTATCTCAAGTACACCGGCATGGACGTCAACGCCATCAAGGAGCAGTTCAGACCGCAGTCCGAGAAGCAGCTTAAGCTGAGACTCGCACTTGAGAAGATTGCTGAGCTTGAGAACCTCGAAGTTTCCGATGAGGCTGTTGAGGAAGAGTACGAGAAACTCGCAAAGCAGTACAATATGGAAGTCGCGCAGATCAAGAACCTCGTTGCAGAGACGCAGATCAGAGCAGACCTCAAAAATCAGAAGGCGATCGACTTTGTTAAGGAAAACGCTTCCGTAAAGGCAGAAAAGCCGGCAAAGAAGACCACCAGAAGAAAGAGCACCAAGAAGGCAGCGGAAGAAAAAACCGAGGAAACAGCTGAAGCTAAGACCGAGGAATAATTTACCGCCTTTACGGTTAGTATTATAGTAACAGCATATCATATATTGCTTCTTTCGCCCGCTGTCCCTGCATCGGACAGCGGGCGAAGCAAAAGAAGCGCGAAAGGAGTTTGTACGATGAGTTTGGTACCTTATGTTGTGGAGCAGACGAGCAGAGGAGAGCGTTCCTACGATATTTTCTCCCGTCTTCTCAACGATAGAATCATCATGCTGAACGACGAGGTGAACAACACCACGGCAAGCCTTGTTGTAGCACAGCTTCTGTATCTCGAGGGTCAGGACCCCGATAAGGACATCAGCCTGTATATCAACAGCCCCGGCGGTGTCATCACGGCCGGCATGGCGATTTATGATACCATGCAGTACATTAAGTGCGATGTTTCCACCATCTGCATGGGCATGGCAGCTTCCATGGGTGCGTTCCTGCTGGCTGCCGGCGCAAAGGGCAAGCGCTATGCGCTGCCGAACGCCGAGATTATGATTCATCAGCCGTCCGGCGGTGCGCAGGGTCAGGCTACGGATATCCAGATTCAGGCAGAGCGTATTCTTCAGACGAAGAAGAGCCTCAACACCATCCTCGCAGAGCGTACGGGTCAGCCGTACGAAGTCATCTGCAAGGATACGGAGCGCGATAACTTCATGACCGCACAGCAGGCCATGGAGTACGGCCTTATTGATAAGGTCATCGCAACGAAATCGAAATAACGAAAGGGCGTGTTTTCATGCCGAATAATTTCGGAAATGATAACGAAGTGCGCTGCTCCTTCTGCGGGAAGCCGCAGTCGCAGGCAAAGCGCCTGATCTCCGGCAACGGCGTGTATATCTGTGACGAATGCGTAGAACTCTGCATGGACATCATCGCGGATGAAGATTCTCTCCACCGCGGCCGCCCGCAGCCGAAAAACGAGCCGCGCGCCGAAATGGTGCTGCCGAAGCCGCAGGAGATCAAAAAGCAGCTCGATGAATACGTCATCGGGCAGGATGAAGCCAAAATGACGCTCGCGGTGGCGGTCTATAACCACTATAAGCGCATTTTCTTCAGCGGTGAAGACGGCGGCGTGGAGATTGCAAAGAGCAACGTGCTGCTGCTTGGTCCCACCGGCGTCGGCAAGACCTATCTTGCGCAGACGCTTGCAAAGCTTTTGGATGTTCCGTTCGCCATTGCGGACGCAACGACTCTGACGGAAGCCGGCTATGTCGGCGAAGACGTTGAAAACATCCTGCTGCGTCTCATTCAGGCAGCAGATTACGACATTGAGCGTGCCGAGCACGGCATCATCTATGTCGATGAGATTGATAAAATCTCCAGAAAGTCCGAAAACCCGTCCATCACGCGTGACGTCAGCGGCGAGGGCGTGCAGCAGGCACTGCTCAAAATTCTGGAGGGTACCATTGCCGGCGTCCCGCCAAAGGGTGGCAGAAAGCACCCGCAGCAGGAGGTCATCAACATCGATACCTCGAACATCCTCTTTATCTGCGGCGGTGCGTTCGACGGCCTTAAAAGCGTCATTCAGCGCCGCACCGAAGCGCAGACGCTGGGCTTTAACTCGGTCATCAAGAGCAAAGACGAGCTTGATAACACGGAGTGGATGAAAGAAGTTACCCCGCACGACCTCGTCAAGTTCGGCCTCATCCCGGAGCTTGTCGGTCGTCTGCCGGTCATCACCGCGCTGAGCGACCTCGACAAAGCCGCACTTGTGCGCATCCTCACAGAGCCGAAAAACTGCCTTGTCAGCCAGTATAAGAAGCTCTTTGACCTTGATAAGGTCGACTTGGAGTTCACACCCGAAGCGCTTGACGCCATTGCGGAAAAGACCATTGCCCGCAAGACCGGCGCCCGCGGCCTGCGCTCCATTATGGAAGATACGCTGAAGAACCTGATGTTTGAGGTCCCGAGCGATTATACGATCGAAAAGATCACTGTTACCAAGGATTCGGTAGAGAACGGCGCTGCGCCTGAAATCGTGCACAACCCCGACCGCGTCCCGGTAAAGATCAAAATGACACAACCCAAACGGCGCGCTCGCAAGGATTCGGCATCATAGTGATCATCATACAGGCTGTGCAGCGATCCCTGCTGCGCAGCCTTGTCTGATTTATAAGGATTTGATAATTTTATGAAAGAAACCATACTTGAAGAAGAGAGAGTTCTGCCGGTACTCGCCGTACGCGGACTCGTCGTGTTCCCCGGCATGATCGTGCAGTTTGATATCGGCAGAAAAAAGTCCGTTCTGGCCGCCAAAGCGGCGCTGGATACGGATAGCCGCGAGCTGTTCATCGTCACGCAGACTGACCTTTCGGAAAGCGAGCCCATGGCGGAAGACCTCTATAAAATCGGTGTCATCGCCCGCATCAAGCAGGTGGTACACACCGCAGATAACGGCATCAAGCTGCATGTGGAAGGCATCGAGCGCGCGGAGATTATGTCCGTTGTGCAAAATGAGCCGTACCTCACGGGCAGCGTGTGCGTGTGCAAGCCGATCGCCGCACGCCACACCGCAAGAACGGAAGCGCTCAGCCGCATTGCACAGGAGAGATTTGAAGAGTATATCCGCTGGTTCCGTCAGGTGCCGCCGGATATTCTGCTCGGCGTTATGCAGCAGAAGGACTGCGGTGATTTGGCCGACTTTATCGCAGCGAATATCTCGCTCGATTTCGAGCAGAAGCAGTGCATCCTCGACGAGCTCCACCCGGAAAAGCGTATTGCAAAACTCAATGATATTTTGAGCGATGAAATCAAAGTCTTATCGCTCGAACGTGAGATTTCGCAAAAGGCGCAGGAGCAAATGGATGAAAATCAGCGCGTTTACATGCTGCGCGAGCAGATGCGCGCCATTGCAAGCGAGCTTGGCGAAGAGGATAACCCGCAGGAGGAATCCGACGAATTCCGCCAGAGAATAGAAAAATTAAACCTGCCGCAGGTTGCGCGCGAAAAGCTCTTAAAAGAGTGCGATCGCCTCGCCAAAATGCCGTACGGTTCGCATGAGGGTTCCGTCATGCGCGTGTACCTCGAAACGTGCCTTGAGCTGCCGTGGAACACGAGCTCCAAAGAGCGCTTGGACCTAGACCGCGCGGAGAAAATTCTCAACCGCGACCATTACGGCATGGAAAAGGTTAAAGCAAGATTTTTGGAGACGCTCGCCGTGCGCAAGCTCTCTGACCAGGCGACAGGGCAGATCATTTGCCTTGTCGGCCCGCCGGGCGTTGGCAAAACGTCCATTGCGCGCTCTATCGCCGAGGCGACCGGCCGCAAGTACGTGCGCGTTTCCCTCGGCGGCGTGCGCGACGAAGCGGACATCATGGGCCATCGCCGCACCTACGTCGGCTCCATGCCGGGCCGCATCATGGCGGCTGTGAAGCAGGCGGGCACGAATAACCCCCTCATCCTGCTCGATGAGATCGATAAGCTCGGTCAGAGCTTCAAGGGCGATCCGTCCGCGTCGCTGCTTGAGGTGCTCGATCCCGAACAGAACAGCGCGTTTCAGGACCATTACATCGACCTGCCGTTCGACCTCAGCCACGTGCTGTTTGTCACCACGGCAAACGACGCTTCCGCCATTCCGGGCCCGCTCTACGACCGCATGGACGTCATTACGCTCGGCAGCTACACGGCGGAGGAAAAGTTCCACATCGCCTCGAAGTATTTGGTGCCCAAGCAGCTGAAAAAGCACGGCATCAAGGCGGCGCAGCTGCGTTTCACACCGAAGGCACTGCACGCAATCATCGAAGACTACACCCGCGAAGCCGGTGTGCGCACATTGGAGCGCACCATCGGCACCATTTGCCGCAAAGTCGCGCGCCGCATCGTCACGGAGGAAGATTTCAAGTCTTATTCCGTGAAGCTCGCCGACCTTGAAGACCTGCTCGGCCCGGCAAAGTTTGCGAAGGATAAAGAAGAGCGCCGCGACGAGATCGGCCTTGTGAACGGTCTTGCGTGGACAAGCGTCGGCGGTGAGTTGCTGCCCATCGAAGTTGCCGTGATGAACGGCACGGGCAAAATTCAGCTCACCGGCTCGCTCGGCGATGTGATGAAGGAATCCGCCACAACGGCGATCACCTGCATTCGCACCCGCGCGGAAACGCTCGGCATCAGCCCGGATTTCTACGCGAAAAAGGATATCCACATCCACGCGCCGGAGGGCGCCGTACCGAAGGACGGTCCGTCTGCCGGTATCGCCATGGCAACCGCCGTCACGTCCGCGCTGTGCGAAGAGCCCATCGCGCACGACATCGCCATGACGGGTGAGATCACGCTGCAGGGGCGCGTGCTGCCCATCGGCGGCCTGCGCGAAAAATCCATGGCGGCGTATAAAAACGGCATGAAGACCGTCATCATCCCGCACGGGAACATCGCGGATCTCGCCGAAGTCGATCAGGTCGTCAAGGATAACGTGCAGTTTGTACCGGTGCGCCGTATCGATGAGGTGCTGCCCATCGCCATGCCCGGGCTTTTAAACAGAGAAACCAAGCCGAATACGCCTTGCCCGGAGCCCGCGCACGGCGTACAGACACTCAGACAGTAAGGGGAACACCGTGAATTTTCAGTCAGTAGAATTTGAAGCTGCCGCCGGCCGCGCGGATCAGCTCAAAAAGTCAGAATTGCCGGAGATCGTTTTTTCCGGTAAATCCAATGTGGGCAAATCCTCGCTCATCAATAAGCTCGTCAACCGCAAGGCGCTTGCACGCGTCAGCGCCACGCCCGGCAAAACGGCGACCATCAACTTTTTCCGTCTGCCGGAGTGCCGCTTTGTAGACCTGCCGGGCTACGGCTACGCCAAGGTTTCACAAAGCGAAAAGCAGCGCTGGGCAAAGCTGATGCAGGGATATTTTGATGCAGAGCGCAACGTGGCGCTCGTCATCCAAATTCTCGATATGCGCCATGAGCCGACTGCGGACGATTTCGATATGATTAACTTCCTTATCGAGCGTGACCTGCCGTTCCTCGTCGTCTGTACGAAAAGCGATAAGCTGAACAAAACGCAGTTCAACACGCAGAACGCGTATTTTGAGGACCTGTTCCGTGAGCATGAAATCCCGTTCATCCCGTATTCCTCCCAGACCGGATTCGGTTTGGAGACGCTGAAACAGCACATCGAAGCTGCCGTTTTGGGTAACTGAGCAGTTGCGAAGTATAGATCCACCACTTTTTGAAGGGAATGAAAAATATGTTTGTATCCGATTGTTACAATGTCAATGAAAAAGGCCACCTGACGATCAGCGGCTGCGACACCGTGGAGCTTGCCGAAAAGTACGGTACCGCGCTGTATGTGATGAGCGAAGATGAGATCCGCAGCGTTTGCCGCCGCTATAAGTCTTCGTTTGAGCGCCACTATAACGGAAAAGGCACCGCGCTGTATGCCAGTAAGGCGTTCTGCTGCAAAGAGATTTGCCGTATCGTGACCGAAGAAGGCTTAGACCTCGACGTCGTCTCCGGCGGCGAGCTGTATACCGCCCTTGCAGCGGGTGTGGATGCAAAACACATTCATTTCCATGGCAACAATAAAACAATGCAGGAACTCCGCTATGCGCTTGAAAGCGGCGTAGGCGACATTGTCGTTGATAACTTAAACGAGCTGCACCGCATTGAAAAGCTCTCTGCGGAAAAAGGCGTCGTTACGTCCATTTCCATGCGCATCAAGCCCGGCATTGACGCCCACACGCATGAGTTTATCCGCACGGGTCAGATCGATTCCAAGTTCGGCTTTGCGCTTGAAAACGGCGAGGCGTTTGAAGCCGTAAAGGAAGCCGTCGCGTGCGAAAATGTAGAACTCATCGGTCTGCACTGCCACATCGGCTCGCAGATTTTCGACAAAGCCCCGTTCGTGCTGGCGGCGCAGGTCATGCTGAAATTCTATAACAAGATCCATACAGAGCTCGGCAAAACGCTGACACACCTCAACCTCGGCGGCGGCTTCGGCGTAAAGTACAAGGAAGCCGATGCAGCCGTGCCGTATGAAGATTACATGAGCGACGTTTCCGAAGCCGTGCATGCTGCCTGCAAGGAGTACGGTATTCAGGTGCCGTATATTTACATTGAGCCGGGACGCTCCATCGTGTGCGAGGCCGGCCTCACGCTGTACACCGTCGGCGATATCAAGACCATCCCGAATGTGCGTACATATGTGGCTATTGACGGCGGCATGTATGAAAACCCGCGTTACGCGCTCTATCAGTCGGATTACACTTGCCTCATCGCAAATAAGGCGAACGAGCCCGCAGACTTTACGGCGACCATTGCCGGCAAGTGCTGCGAAAGCGGCGACCTCATTCAGGAGAACACGCTCATTCAAAAGCCCGAGGTCGGCGATATTCTGGCGGTGCTCTCCACCGGCGCGTACAACTACTCCATGGCATCGAATTACAACCGCAACACGCGTCCGCCGGTCGTCATGGTTCGCGGCGGAGAATCCCGTGTCATCATCAAAGGGGAGACCTATGAAGACCTCGTGCGCAACGATGTGTGATTTCACGCACTGCTGTGCAAAAATTTCTTGATTTCGGTGTTTACTTTTGTGCTTTTGTATGTTAAAATAAAAAAGTAAAGAACCTCGTTGACGAAAAGACGGCGCATTTGGTGCTTTATGGCATAAATGCGCCGTTTTCGGATGCAAATTCATAAAGAAAGGAACACAGAAACAATGAACACCAAACTGCATGATGAAAACGTTGATTTCCTTTTTGATGCTATTCTCACGCTGAAAAACCGCGAGGAATGCTATAAATTTTTTGAAGATCTCTGCACCGTGCCGGAGCTGAAAGCCATGTCGCAGCGCATTGCGGTTGCCAAAATGCTCAGCGAGCGCCACGTGTACAGCGACATCGTCGATAAGACCGGCGCTTCCACTGCGACCATCAGCCGTGTCAATCGCTCTTTGAATTACGGCAGCGACGGCTACACGCTGATTTTTGAGCGCCTGTTGACCGGCGGCGGAAAAGAGGACTAATGGCCGGTTACGACGTTTTTGCGCGCTATTACGATGCGTTGACCGCGAACGTGGATTATAAGGGCCGCGCGGCGTATTTAAAGAAGCTGCTCGAGCATCTCCACCATGAACCGGGCATTGTCTTAGACCTTGCCTGCGGTACCGGCAGCCTTACGCTGGAGCTTTATAAGCTTGGCATGGATGTGTACGGCGTGGACGGCTCCATCGCCATGCTGTCCGAAGCGAAGGACAAGGCTTACGACATGGAAGCTGATGTGATGTTCCTTTGCCAGAAAATGCAGACGCTCGACCTGTTCGGCACGGTCAACACGGTGTTCTGTTCGCTGGACAGCATCAACCACCTCTCCGGCGAAGCGCAGGTGCAGGCGGCATTTGACCGCGTGGCGTTTTTCATGGATAACGACAGCTGGTTCATTTTCGACGTAAACACGCTCTATAAGCACGAAAAGGTGCTGGGCAACAACACCTATATTTACGACCTTGCGGATATTTACTGCGCATGGCAGAACCGCTATAATCCGCAGGATCACAGTGTAGCGATCTCTCTCGATTTCTTTGAGAAAGAGGGCAAGGTCTATACGCGCAGCAGCGAGCATTTCTTTGAGCACGCATACAGCGTGGAGAAGTTGACGGAAATGCTGAAAAAGTCCGGCTTTGATAGGGTGGAGGTCTTCGGTGACCTTTCTTTCGACGCGCCGAAGCCGGAGGAGCAGCGCATTATTTTCGCCGCACACATCACAAACTCACAAAACGGCGTTTTTAAGGACGATATTGCTCCGTAAAACGCTCCGAAAGGAAGAATTTCATTGGATAGGATTATTCGCTGCATCACATCGGACGGTGCACTTATGGCCTCCGCAATCGATTCAAGCGATACGGTATATACCGCGCAGAGGCTGCACGGCCTCAGCGCCACGGCTTCCGCTGCGCTTGGCAGACTGCTTACCGCGGCGTCCGTCATGGGCGCTATGCAAAAGCAAGAGCATGCCACGCTCACGTTGCGCATAAACGGCGGCGGTCCCATCGGCACCGTCACGGCAATTTCCGACAGCCACGGCAATGTGCGCGGCTGTGTGGACAATCCGAACGTAGACGTGCCCCTGAAGCCGAACGGCAAGCTGGATGTCAGTGCCGCAGTCGGTACAGACGGCCGCCTTGGTGTCATCCGCAGCTACGGTACGGGTGAGCCGTATATGGGCCAAGTAGAGCTCGTCAGCGGCGAGATCGCCGAGGACATCACGAATTATTACGCCGTGAGCGAGCAGATCCCCACGGTGTGCGCACTCGGCGTGCTTGTAGACCCGAACACGAACGGCGTGCTGCTTGCAGGCGGTTTGCTTATTCAGGTACTGCCCGGCGCACTGCCGCAGGACATTGAAAAGCTGGAAGCGAATATCGCAACGCTGGAGCCTGTCACCACCATGCTTGCAAAGGGCATGACCGTGGAGCAGATGGTCGACACGGCGCTCACGGGCTTTGAAGTCGAAAAGCTGGAGGAAATCCCCGTGCACTACGCCTGCACATGCAGCCGTGAGAAGTATTATAATGCCCTTGCGACCTTGGAGCCGGATGAAATCGATACGCTGCCGGCTGTGGACGGCAAGGTGGAAGCGGTGTGTCCGTACTGCTGCCGCAAGTATTACTTCACAAAAGAGGAGCTGCATGAGCTTGCCGAAAGCGTGCGCGAAAAGCGTAAAAATGCCTCGAAATAACTTTTTTGAAAAAGTTTCGGAAAAGGTATTGACTTTTTAATAAGCATGTGGTAATATATACAACGTCGCTGGAAGACATAAGACTTCAAAAGAACCGCAAGTTCTGTTGAAAGATTTCTGAAAAGCGATGCTGTTTGGGGGTATAGCTCAGCTGGTTAGAGCACCTGCCTTACAAGCAGGGGGTCATAGGTTCGAGTCCTATTGTCCCCACCAA